>Ga0070738_10000112_pt1 | contig 236251 bp, 215 predicted proteins | sample Coa_R2_2_FD_66446 | JGI IMG/M metagenome (GOLD analysis project Ga0070738, IMG submission 66446) | Surface soil microbial communities from Centralia Pennsylvania, which are recovering from an underground coalmine fire - Coalmine... | ecosystem: Environmental > Terrestrial > Soil >... | reverse complement strand
ACCCTCGGCGCCAGCTTGAGCAGCCAGCACCGCCCGCGCGGCAGCGGCGAGGCCGGCACCGCACGCCTGGGCTGCGCCGCCCCTGCCGCCGCCGCCTCCGCCGCCGGCTCCGCCGCCTCGGCCGGCGCGGCGCGCGCGGCGCGCGGGCGCGGGCGCGGGGCCATCAGCTTCCCCGCCGCCCTCTTCACGATCAGCGCCTGGAAGGTCCGCATCATCAGCCCGAGCCGGTTCCAGATCAGCAGAACCAACCCCGCCGGCATGGTGCGGTGCGCCTCGGCCACGTTGCGCCGCAGATCCTCAAACAGGACCCGCGTCCATTCGATCAGCCGCTCAGGCGAGGAGGCAGCAGCCAGCTCCATCCGCCCAGTAGAGCATGAAATATTTGCGAAACCGTTAAGCAGGTAGCGCGTCGCGTGGGATAGAGCGGATCCTCTTTGCCTGAAACAGGTAGGAAGGCCGGTGCCCCTTCCTCGTCTTGCCCGCGAAAGCGGGACTCCACGTGCAGACGCTGAAACTACTTTCGTTCTGTGGATGGGCGGGATGCTGGCGGCGGGCATCGCCATGCTGGCCGGGATCGTGCGGTTGTAGCTTACGGCGCCGAGGAGGCGAGCCACCCGGCGAGCAGGACGATGCCGAGGCCGAGTGCCATCTCAATCAGCACCGAGACACGTAGCGCCGCCGCCGCATCCGGCGCGCGGCGCAGACGCGGCGTGAGCAGGGCGGCGTTCCAGCAGGCGAACACGAGCGCGATCGCGAGCAGCGCCACCTTGGCGAGCGCGATGCGGCCATAGGCCGTGGCTTGCAGCGCGGCACCGCCCGTCAGCACCAGCACCTGCGCCAAGCCGGTGCCGGCGAGCGCCACCACTGAGGGCAGCGCCACGAAGGTGAAGCGGCGGAATGCGCGCGCCGCGGCCTCGTGCGCGCAGCGTCCAAGACAGATCAGCAGCGGCGCGAGCCCGCCCAGCCACAGCCCGGCGGCGAGCAGGTGCAGCATCTCCGAGGCGATGAGGTCTGGCCCGACCTCACCCGGATGACCGAGCCAGGGCTGGCAGAACAGCGCCGCCGCCGCGCATGGCAGAGTGAGCCTCGGCCGCCCTGCGAGCAGGAAGGCGGCCGCGAGCAGAACAAGGCGGAGCAGCAGCACCCGGGCGAACGGCAGAAAGCGGATAAAGTCCGGGACAGCGGCGAAAAGCGCCGCCGGGCCGTGCGCGTCAGAGACCGAGCCGGCGACGCCGAGGAACCAGGCAAGACCGAGCAGAAACCCGAGCAGCGCGGCCAGGCGCGGCGCGAGCGGAGCGGCAAGATGCGGGCGTATCTCGGCAGGCATGAGCAGCGGCACGGCCAGCGCGCCGAACAGCGCGAGCAGCGCCGCGTCGTGCCCGCCCCGGACCAGAATGAGCCAGGTGGCGACGCCATCCATCCCCATGCACGGTCAGCCGCGTACGGAAAAGCGATAGCTGCCCTCGGTCTGGTGCGTATCCTCGGCGGTGACGTGCCACGTCACCTTGTAGACGCCAGGTGCGAGCGGCGGCACCGGGACGATCAGCTCGCGCCCGTCCTGGGCGGTGCGGAGGGCGCCGATGACGAGGCTTCGCCCGTTCGGCCCCTGCACGACGACATGGCTGAAGCGCGGCACCACCGCCATCGTGAACCAGAGATCGAGCTCGGCGAGGCCGGGTTGTGCCACGCCGCCGACCTTGGGCTCGGCGTGATCGAGGAAGGCGTGCGCGGCAGCGGGGCCGGCGGACAGGGCGGCGATGACGAGGGCAAGCGCGAGCGGTCGCATGCGGCGCCCATGAACCGGCGCGCGGCGGCGCGCAAGACGGCAGGGCGCTTGCCGGACGCGCGGCGGCCGTGGATTCTGGGGCGATGAGCCCAGCGGTGCTGTTCCACGCCGTCATCGTGCCGCACCGCAGCCTGTCGCGGCGCGGGCTTCTTTGGGTGATGGCGCTGGTCGGCGGCGCGGTGACGCTGAGCGGGCTGCGCTTCGTGCTGATCGGCGCCTGGCCCGTGCTGCCGTTCAGCATCGTCGAGACCGTGCTGGCGGTGACGCTGCTCGCGGTGAACGCACGGCGCGGGCGCGCCTCGGAAGTGGTGATCCTGACGGGCGAAGCGGTGACGATCACCCGCACCGACGCATCGGGCCGGCTCACGCAGACGCGGCGGCTGCCGCATGCCTGGCTGAACGTGGTGTTGGAGGAGCGGCCGGGCGCGGTGAGCCGCCTTCTGCTCGCGCAGCGCGGCGAGCGCGAGGAGATCGGCGCGGTGCTGGGCGAGGAGCAGAAGCGCGCGCTCGCACGCTCGCTCAACGAGGCGCTGTGGCGGATGCGGAACCCGGTATTCGATAATCCCCAGTTGCGGGACGATGGCGGCACCGCGGCAGGCTGACGTTCGCGAGGCGTAGCCCGTCGCGCGTGAGTTCGTGACTCTTCGTTACGGCGATATGTGAGCGCCGCGAAGCCGCCAAGAAAAGATCATCGCCGCTCCAGATCCCGCGCCACCTCGGGCGAATGGAGCAGCCGGTCGATCGCCATCGCGTTATCGAGCGCGTGGTCGGGCTGAAATGCCAGGTCGGGCGCGAAGCGCAGCCGCAGCGCCTGCGCCACCTGAGCGCGCAGGAACGGACGCGCGCGGCCGAGCGCCGGCAACAGCGCGTCGATGTCGGAACGCCCGAGACGGGCCACGAACACGGTGGCATTCCGCAGATCCGGGCCGATGCGCACCTCGGTCACGGTAATGTCCTCCGCCGCGAGCTCCGGGTCGTGCAGCTCGCGCCGGGCGAACAGGCCCGCGAGCACGTGGCGGATCTCCTCCGCCACGCGCAATTGCCGCTGCGAGGGACCGTGCGGTTCCTTCCGCGTCAAGCCGGGACCATCTCCGTCTCGAAGCACTCCACGACATCGCCTTCCTGCAAGTCGTGGAAATTGGCAAAGCTGAGGCCGCATTCGTAGCCGCGGGCGACCTCGCGCACGTCGTCCTTGAACCGCTTGAGCTGGCTCAGCTCGCCCGTGTGGATCACCACATTGTCGCGCAGCACGCGCACGCCGGCGCCGCGCTTCACGAGCCCGTCCGTCACCATGCAGCCGGCGACCTTGCCGACCTTGGTGATGTCGAACACCTTGCGGACCTCGGCATAGCCGAGGAACTTCTCGCGTGCCTTCGGCGCGGTCTTGCCGCGCACCAGCTCGGCGATGTCGTCGGCCACGTCGTAGATGATCGAATAGTAGCGGATCTCCACGCCATCGCGCTGGGCAAGCTCGCGCGCCTGCGCGGTCGCGCGCACGTTGAAGGCGACGATCACGGCATCCGATGCCTTCGCAAGCTGCACGTCGCTTTCGGTGATCTGGCCGACCGCCGCGTGCAGCACGCGGACCTTCACCTCTTCGGTCGCCTGCTTGAGCACGGTCGCCTGGATCGCCTCGGCGCTGCCCTGCACGTCGGCCTTGACGACGACCGCGACCTCCTTCTGCTCCCCCGCCTGGATGCGCGAGAGCATCTGCTCGAGCGTGCCGCGCGCCGCGACGGTGCCGGCGGCCGCCTTCTCGCGCAGCTTGCGGGCGCGGAACTCGGTGATCTCGCGCGCGCGGCCCTCGTTCTCCACCACGACAAACGGCTCGCCCGCGCTTGGCACGCCGGAAAGCCCGAGGATCTCGGCGGGCACCGAGGGGCCGGCCTCCTTCATCTGCCGTCCCTTGTCGTCCAGCATCGCGCGCACGCGGCCCCATTCGGCGCCGGCCACCACAATGTCGCCCTGCTTCAAGGTGCCGCGCTGCACGAGCACGGTCGCGACCGGCCCCCGGCCGCGATCGAGCCGGCTCTCGATCACCGTCCCCTCGCCCGCGCGGTTCGGATTGGCGCGCAAATCGAGGATTTCCGCTTGCAAGAGGATGGCTTCGACCAGCTCGTCAAGACCGGTTTTCTGGAGCGCCGAGACCTCCACGTCCTGCGTCTCGCCGCCGAGCTTCTCCACCACGATCTCGTGCGACAGCAGCTCGTTGCGGACGCGATCGGGGTTGGCGTCGGGCTTGTCCATCTTGTTGATGGCGACGATGATCGGCGCGTTCGCCGCCTTGGCATGGCGGATCGCCTCGATCGTCTGCGGCATCACGCCGTCATCCGCCGCCACGACGAGAACAACCACGTCGGTCACGCTGGCGCCGCGCGCGCGCATCGCGGTGAACGCCTCGTGGCCCGGCGTGTCGATGAACGTTATCCGCTGGCCGCTCGGCAGCTCCACCTGATAGGCGCCGATGTGCTGGGTGATGCCGCCCGCCTCGCCCGCGGCGACGTCGGTCGCGCGCAGCGCGTCGAGCAGGCTCGTCTTGCCATGATCCACATGGCCCATGACGGTGACGACCGGCGGGCGCGGCTGCAGCTCGGCATCCACGTCGGCCGCGCCTTCCAGCCCCAGCTCGACGTCGGATTCGGAAACGCGCCGGGCGCGGTGGCCGAATTCCTGCACCACGAGTTCGGCGGTGTCGGCGTCGAGCGCCTGCGTGATGGTCGCCATCACGCCGAGCTTCATCAGCGCCTTGATCACGTCCGCGCCGCGCGCGGCCATGCGGTTCGCAAGTTCCTGCACCGTGATCTGATCGGGGAGAACGACGTCGCGCACCACCTTCACCTGGTCGGAGCGCAAGCGCTCGAGTTCAGCCTGACGCCGCTCGCGCTCGCGCTGGCGGCGCACGGAGGCGAGCGAGCGGACGCGCTCGTCCTCCCCCTCGATAGCGGCCTGCACGTCGATCCGCCCGGCGCGGCGCTGATCGGTGCCCTTCTTGGGGGCCGCCACCTGCGGCCGTCGGGGCGGCAGGCCGAGGCCCGGGCGGCGGACCGGGCGGCCCTCCTCCTCCTCGTCGGTGCGAGCGCGCAGCCGCAGCGTCTGGGTCGGCGCGGCGGGCGCGGCCGGGGCCGGGGCCGGGCGGCGCATCTGCGGCGCGGCGGGCCGCGCGGCGGGCGCGGCGGCAGCGGCCACCGGCTCGGGCGCGGCGGGTTCCTCCGCCGCGCGGCGCGCTTCCTCTTCCTCGGCCGCCTTGCGCGCCGCCGCGGCCTCGGCTTGGCGGCGCGCCTCTTCCTCGGCGGCCTTGCGGGCTTCCTCTTCGCGGCGGCGCGCTTCCTCGGCCGCCGAGAGGATCATGATCTTTTCCTGCTCGCGCCGCTCGGCCTCGCGCCGGGCGGCATCGCGCTTCTGCTCCTCGAGCGCGCGCTGGCGTGCGGCAAGCTCGGTCGCGGTCAGGGCACGGGTCTGCGCGGGCGTGGGCCGGCTCGCCGAGCCCGGCGCGCGGGCTGCCGGTGCCGCCGCGGCCGCCGCCGCCGGGTTGGCGAGCGGCGCTCCGGCGGGAGCGGCGGGCGCGCGTTTCTTTCGCACCTCGACCTGGACGACCTTCGAGCGCCCGTGGCTGAAGCTCTGCCGCACGGAACCGGCATCCACGGTGCGCCCGAGCTCGAGCCTGGCCGCCGGGCGCAGCGAGAGCCGGCCCTTGCTAACTTCAGTATCCTTGTTTTCGCCTTCGCTCATCGACCCGCCTGCCGGACCCCGTCCGGATCCTGGTTCATGGCGGCCGGGGACAAGAGCCCCAGCAGCCGTTCATTCTCGTCGGTCAGCGCCGCGGCAAGCCGCCCCGGCGCCACCGCCACGTGCACCACCCGCTCGCGGCCGAACACCGCCCCCAGCGCCGCTGCGTCGAGCGGCGCATAGACCGCGATGCCGGCGCACCCGGACAGGAAACGCTGCCGCTCTTCGGCGCTGCCGTCGCTTGCCTGAAGGACAAGGCCGGCACGGCCCGAGCGCAGCCATTCCCGCGCCTTCTCGAAGCCTGCGACCGCCTGCCCGGCGCGGCGGGCGAAGCCCAGAAGTTCGGCGATCCGCCGGACAAGCCCGTCCCGCACCTGATCGGCAAGCCCGGGCGGCACTCGCACCTCGCAGCGCGCCGCACGTGCGAACGCACCTTTCGCGAGCGCGGTCTGTAGCACATCGGCCCGCGCGCTCAACCACATTCCCCGCCCGGGCAGACGGTTCGCCAGATCAGGCACGAGCACGCGCTCCGGGCCTAGGACGAACCGGATCATGCGCTCCTTCGCCGCCCGTTCGCGGGTCACGATGCAGCGACGAAGCGGACCCTTCTCGGGTTCGTCCTCGGCCGGCGGCGGGGTGAGGGTGGCTTCGGCCTCAGTCGTGGCCCGCCTCCTCGGTCTGCGTCGCCGGTGCCGCCTCCGCCGCGCCCGACTCGTCCTCGAACCAGTGCGCGCGGGCGGCCATGATCACGGCGTTGGCGGTGGCCTCGTCCATGTTCTCCGGCCCGACGATCTCCATCAGCTCGTCGGAGGCGAGGTCGGCGAGGTCATCGAGCGTCTTAACGCCCTTCTCGCCGAGAGCGACCAGCATCGCCGGGGTGAACGCCTCCAGCGCCGCAATCTCGTCGCTCACGCCGAGCTCGACGCGGCGGTCCGAGAGCTCGTTGTCGCGCTGGGCGAGCCAGTTCTCGGCGCGGCGGATCAGCTCGGCGGCGATGTTCTCGTCGAACCCCTCGATCGCGGCCAGCTCCTCGACCGGCGTGATCGCCAGATCCTCCACCGAGCCGAAATCCTCGGTCACGAGCAGGCCCGCGATCACGTCGTCCACATCCAGCGCCTCGACGAACTGCGCGCTGCGGCGGCGGAACTCCTCCTGGCGGCGCTCGCTCTCCTCGGCTTCGGTCAGGATGTCGATATCCCAGCGGGTGAGCTGGGAGGCGAGCCGCACGTTCTGGCCGCGCCGGCCGATCGCGAGGCTCAGTTGGTCGTCCGGCACCACCACCTCGACGCGTCCGTTATCCTCGTCAAGCACCACCTTGGTGACCTCGGCCGGCGCTAGCGCGTTGACGATGAAGGTGGCCGGGTTAGGTGACCAGGGGATGATGTCGATCTTCTCGCCCTGCAGCTCGGCCACCACCGCTTGGACGCGCGAGCCGCGCATCCCGACGCAGGCGCCCACCGGGTCGATCGAGTTGTCGCGCGAGATCACCGCCATCTTGGCGCGCGAGCCGGGATCACGGGCGACCGCCTTGATCTCGATGATGCCGTCGTAGATTTCCGGCACCTCCTGCGCGAACAGCTTGGCGAGAAACCCCGGGTGGGTGCGCGACAGGAAGATCTGCGGCCCACGCGGCTCTTCGCGCACGTCGAAGATATAGGCGCGCACCCGGTCGCCGTTGCGGAAGCTTTCGCGCGGGATCAGCTCGTCGCGGCGCAGCAGCGCCTCGGCGCGGCCGAGCTCGACCATCAAATTGCCGTACTCGGTGCGCTTCACGATGCCGTTGACGATTTCGCCAACGCGGTCCTTGAACTCGTCGTATTGCTTCTTGCGCTCGTATTCGCGCACGCGCTGCACGATCACCTGCTTGGCGGTCTGCGCGGCAATGCGGCCGAAATCGATCGGCGGCAGCGGATCGACGATGAACTCGCCCACGTTGATTTCGGGGCGGAACTTGCGCGCGATGTGAACGGGAATCTGCGTTTCCTCGTTCTCCACCACCTCCACCACCTCGGTCCAGCGCGACAGGCGCACATCGCCCGTCTTGCGGTCGATCGTGGCGCGGATGTCCTTCTCGTGGCCGTATTTGGCGCGGCCTGCCTTCTGGATGGCCTGCTCCATCGCCTCGATCACCTCGTCGCGCTCGATGTTCTTCTCGCGCGCGACGGCATCGGCGACGACCAGAAGGTCAGGGCGGGCGATCGCGGTATCCATCATCGCTGCTGGCTCCGGTGCGTCATCATGTCCATTTCCTCAGTGGCGCGGCGGCGCGGCGGTCGCCTTGATCAGTTCGTCAGTCAGCACGAGCTTGGCGCGGCGCAACCCGTCGAGCGGCAGCGCCACCTCGGAGCCGTCGTCGAGACGGAGCCGCGCGGTTCGTTCGTCGGCGCCGAGGACGACGCCGGAGAACCGCTTGCGGCCGTCGATCGGCATCAGCGTCTCGGCACGCGCGAGGTGGCCGGCGAAGCGCACCCAGTCCTTCGGGCGGGTGAGCGGGCGGTCGATCCCGGCCGAGCTGACCTCGAGCGTCCAGGCACCGGGCAGCGGATCCTCCACATCCAGCACCGCGCCCAGTTGGTGGCTGATTTGCTCGCAATCCTCGACGCCCATCGGCGCGCCGTCGGCGCGGTCGGCCATGATCTGCACGGTCGGGCGGTCGCGGCCGAGCACGGCGACGCGCACGAGCTCGTAGCCCATCGCCTCCAAGCTCGGCGTGACGATCCGGGCGATGCGCTCTTCGAGCGTCGATGCGTCCGGCGACTGCGGGCGGGCTGCGTCGGTGTCCAAAAACAAAAAAGGCGGCCCGCGAAGGCCACCCCCCGTAACACTGCGGAGAATAGGTTGGAGGCTAGATAAAGCGCCCGCGAGCTGTATGCAAGGGCACCGGAGGGCGCCAGGCGGGTTCCTGGCGCGCGCTGTGCGAGGGGCCTTGCCATGTCATCCGCATCCGCTGCGCCAGCCGGCCGGTTCATCCGGGTCGGCCGCGCGCGCGTGCATTTCGTGCAACGCGGTGAGGGCCGGCCGGTGCTGCTGCTGCACGGCAACGGCGCGACCTGGCGGGATTTCGAGGTGAGCGGTCTGATGGACGCGCTGGCCGCGACATACCGCGTGACCGCCTTCGACCGGCCGGGCTTCGGCCATAGCAGCCGCCCGTTCTGGCGGCGCTGGACGGCGGCGGCGCAGGCGGAGCTTTTGATGCAGGCGGCGCGGCGGCTCGGGATCGAGCGGCCGCTGGTGCTCGGTCATTCCTGGGGTGCGCTCGTGGCGCTGCACGCCGCCATCGCCTGGCCCGGCGAGGTGGCGGGCGCGGTGCTGGTCTCCGGCTATTACATGCCGACGCGGCGGGCGGACGTGGCGCTGCTTTCGATCCCCGGCCTGCCGGTGATCGGACGGCTGATTAGCTACACCGTGCTGCCGCGGCTCGCGCGCCAATACGCGCCCGAGGCGGTGCGGCGCATCTTCGCGCCCGATCCGGTGCCGGAGCGGTTCCGGCAGGCGTTCCGGGGCGAGGTGGCGCTGCGGCCCTCGCAGCTGCACGCCAGCTCGCAGGACAATTGGGTGCTCAACGCCTCCGCTGCCGCCGCGCAGCGCGGGCTCGGGCGCATAGCGGCGCCGGTGGCGATCATCGCCGGCAGCGCGGACGCGATCGTGCCGACGGAACGCCAGTCCGTGCCGCTGCACCGCCGCCTGCCCGGAAGCCGCCTGCGGCTGCTCCAAGGCCACGGGCACATGGTGCATTATTTCGCGGTGGAGGAGATCGCGCAGGAGGTGGCGGCGGTCGAGGAGCTGGCCTGCCGGACAATCTGAACCCGGCCGAGCCCGCTGAAAACTTCATACCATCCTCGCCTCGAAAGGCGGCGTGAGGTCGGGACTTTCGAACTCGATCACCCAAAGGTCGGGATCGCGCCGCACCTGCCGTGCCACATAGGCATCGGCGGTTTCCTGATCGACCGGCAGAGGGCCGCTCGCGCGCATCCAGGCGAGCGCGCCGTCGGCGGCACGGACCTGGGAGAGCACCAGAATGCCGTCGCGCCCGCGCAGCACCACCAGGATGCCGCCCGAATCCGCATCGCCCTTGCGCAGCACCATCCCGGGCCGTCCGTCGGCGTCGCCGAGACGCAGCGCCATGCCGACCCAAAGCCCGGCCTTGACGCGCGGCTCCGTCATGGCGAGGCGAGGCCGCCGCCATCCACGGGCAGGGCAAGACCGGTCATGCTGGCGGCCTCGGGCGAGAGCAGGAACGAGGTCAGCGCGGCGATTTCCTCGGGCGCCGCGATGCGGCCGATGGGGACGCCCGCGGCGGCCTGTTCGCGCGAGATGCCGAGCTCGACGAACCGCTGCGCCGCCATGTCGGTGTCGGTCCAGCCGGGGCAGATGGCGTTCACCGTGATGCCGCGCGGCGCCAGCGCCAGCGCCAGCGCGCGCGTGTAGCCGACGACGCCGTGCTTGGCGGCGCAGTATGCGGTTTGCCCCGGCACGCCGCGCAGGCCGAGCGTGGAGGCGATGGTGACGATGCGGCCAGTGCGGTCGGGCAGACGCGGCACGGCGGCGCTGCAGCAATAGTAGGTGGCGTGCAGGTTCCCCGCGATCGTCCGATGCCAAAGCTCATCCCCCGACGGATCGAGCGGCCCGGCGCCGGCGATGCCGGCCGCGGCGATCAGCGCATCCAGCCGCGGCAGACCAGCGATCACCGCGCGGGCGGCTTCGGGCTCGCTCACGTCGCAGGCGCGGAATGCGAAATCCTCGGGCAACGGATCGGGCGCGTGCCGCGCAACCGCGACGACATCCCAGCCTTCGCCGGCGAGACGCGCGGCGATCGCGCGGCCGATGCCGCGCGAGCCGCCGGTGACGAGGGCGAGCCGGCGGCTCATTGCGCGGTTCCGCCGCCATCGACGGGCAGGATCACGCCGGTAATGAACGAGGCCGCATCCGAGCAGAGGAAGGCCACCGCGGCGGCGATCTCGGCGGGGTCGGCGAAGCGGCCGAGCGGCACGGCGGCGCGATAGGCCGCATCGGAGGAAGCAGCGAAGCGGTCCGGGTAGCGTGCGGCGAGTTCGCCGATGACGCGCGCGAGCATCGGCGTTTGCGTGCTGCCCGGCGCGATGCAGTTCACGCGGATGCCGTGCCGCGCCCAGTCGAGCGCGGCGCTGCGCGAAAGCTGGGCGATGGCCGCCTTGCTGGCGCCGTAGGCGGCGCTCACCTGCTTGCCGATTAGCGCCTGGTCCGACGCGATGTTGACGATGGCGCCCTGCTTGCGCGCGACCATGCCCGGCAGCACCGCGCGCATCAGCGCGTAGGCCGCCAGGAAGTTGACGCGGAACACCCGCTCCACCTCGTCGAGCGGTGTGTCTAGCACGCTGCCCAGCACGGTGATGCCGGCATTGTTGACGAGGATGTCGATCGGCCCGCGCGCGGTGATCAGATCGGCGAGCCGCGGCTCCAGCGCCGCGGTGTCGGCGAGATCAAACTCGGGCAGATCAAGCCCGATCACCTCGGCGCCGTCTTCTTCCAGCGCGCGCACGATGGCGGCGCCGATGCCGCCGCGATGGCCGGTGACGATGGCGCGGCGGCCGGTGAGGTCGCGGCTTGGCATGAAGATCTCCGGTCGGACGCCGGGCTGCATAGGGCGCGCCGGCGCGGCGGGCAATCGTGACGGCGGCGGGGCCGTGCTATGGAACGGGCGTTGCGGAGGAACGTCAATGAGCACACCGACCTACGAAATCCTGGCGCTGCGGTACGGCATCTTCGACGGGCGCTACCAGTTTCAGAACTACATCATCCCCGACGACCATGCCGCGCCCGACCCGCTCGATTTCCTGGTGTTCGCGATCCGCGGCAACGGGCTGACGATCGTGATGGACACCGGCTTCAATCCCGACAGCGCCAAGCGGCGCGGGCGCGAGCTGTTGTGCACGCCCGAACAGGCGCTGCGGAACGCCGGGATCGAGCCGGCGACGGTGAAGGACGTGGTGCTGACGCACATGCATTGGGACCATGCGGGCGGGATGCAGTATTTCCCGCAGGCGCGGTTTCACATTCAAGCCGCCGAGATGGCCTATTGCACGGGCCCCTGCATGTGCCATCCGTTCCTGCGCCGCCCGTTCGACGTGGAGGACGTGCAGAGCGCGATCCGCGCCCTCTACGGCGACCGCATGACGGTGCACGAGGGAGACGCCGAGATCGCGCCGGGGATCACGCTGCATTTGATCGGCGGGCATTCGGGCGGCATCCAGTCGATCCGCGTGCCGACGCAGCGCGGCTGGGTGGTGCTGGCGGGGGATGCGATCCATCTCTGGGGCAACATCCGCAAGCGCGTGCCGTTCCCGGTGGTGGTGGACGTGGCGAAGATGCTGAAGGGCTTCGATCTGATCGAGAAGCTGGCGGACGGGCCGGACCACATCATCCCCGGGCACGACCCGTTGATCCTGAAACGTTTTCCCCCGCTCGGCGGGAACCGCGAGATCGTGCGGGTGGATTTGGCGCCGATCGCCTAAGGCGGTTTCACCGCGCAGCACCGGCCGCCACGACGGCGCGCGGGCGCGGGCCGCCGCGCAGCAGGGTGGCGGCGCCGGCGACGACCGCCATCAGCCCGAGCAGCGCCAGCACGTCGCCCACCGCGGCAAGCAGCGCTGGCTCGGGCGCGCCGACCGTGTGCTGATGGATGCCCGTCGACAGCTCCAAGCGCCAGGCAAGCACGGCGGAGGCGCAGGCGACGCCGAGGCCGGTGCCGAACACGCGCAGGAGGTTCAGCAGCCCACCGGCTTCGCCCGCGCTTTCTTCGGGTGCGGCGCTGAGCGTGGCGTTGTTGTTGGGCGCGATGAACATGCCGAGGCCCGCCCCATAGGCGGCGAGCGCGATCATTACCGGCGCGAGGCTTTGCGGCGTTCCGGTCATCACGCCGCGCAGCAAGGCGGCGGCGGCGAGGCAGACCGCCATGCCGAGAAGCGGCATCGCGCGCGGCCAGCGTTCGGAGAAGCCGCCGGCAAACGGGGCGATCAGCCCAAGCGCAACCGGCACCAGGGCGAGCCGGAGCCCGGCGGCGAGCGGCGCCTCGCCATAGCCGCGCACCAGCGCGAACGAGGCGGCGAAGAACATGCCGTACAGCATCGCGTAGGACAGCGTCACGGCAACCGATCCGCCGCTGAAGGCGGGCGAGGCGAAGAGGCGGAGGTCGAGCAGCGGCGCGCGCACGCGGTGCTCGGTCCGCACGAACAGCACGAGCAGCACCGAAGCGATGGCAGCGCAGCCGAGCGTCCACGCCGAGAGCGGTCCCCACGCATGGGCCTCGGTGATCGCGAGCAGGAGCGCGGAGAGCGCCGGCATCAGCAGCACCGCGCCGCGCACGTCGAAGCTGCTCGGCTTACGCGCGGGCGTGAGCGGGATGACGAACCAGCCGAGCGCGGCGGCGGCGGCGGCGAACGGCACGCTGACCCAGAAGATCGCGCGCCAGTCGGCGATGGCGAGCAGCAGGCCGCCGACGGCGGGGCCGGCGCTGATGCCCACCGCCTGCGCGGCGGCGAAGAAGCCGATGGCGCGGCCCTTGCGCGCGGGCCCGGCGGCGGCGACCAGAATGACGATGCTGTTGGCGCCGAGCACGGCGCCGAAAAATCCCTGCACCAGTCGGAAGACGATCAGCAGGGTGAGATCGGGCGCCAGCGCGCAGAGCGCGGAGGCGATGCCGAAACCGGCGAAGCCGAGCAGATACTGCAGCTTGCGCCCGTAAATCTCGGCGAGCCGCGCATGGACCGGAAGCACGGCGGCAAAGGCCAGTACATAGCCGATCGCGACCCAGCTTACGGTGGCAAGTTGCGCTTGGAACGCCGATTCGAGCCGGGGCAGCGCGAGTTGCACGATGCTCGCGTCAACCTGGCCGATGAAGGCGGCGATGCAGGTGTTGGCGACGACGAGCCACGGAAACCACGACCGGCTTGCGAGCACCCGCGCCGGCGGTGGCTCGGCGCCGCGCAGCACGGCATCGCTCAGGCTTCGCAGCACGGCCGGCCGGTCCATCGGTCCTCGCGATCGCGGTGTCGGAGGACGTTACAGAACCGGCGCGCGCGGGGGCAATCTGGATGTTGGCCTCCCCGAGCCCGTCCAGTCCTCGATGCTGCCGGGTCGGCTGATCGAGCCGCCGTGCGCCGCCGATTGCCGCAGACGCCGGCGACGAAGGCAGAGCCCGTCAAGCGGGCCTGAAGGCCGCCCGGTGCGCAGCCTCACCTGGGCATTATGCGCCGAGCCGTTCCTGGGCTTCGAGCCAGCTCGTTTCAGCTTCCTCGATCGCGCGGGCGATGCGGGCGAGCTGTTCGTTCGCCGCCGCGATCTCCGCACCGCGGCCGGGGGCGTAGAGGGCGGGATCGGCGAGACGGCGCTCGATCATGGCGCGGGCCGCGGCGAGCTGCTCGAGCCGCTGCTCCGCCTCCCGCGCGCGCTTGCGCAGCGGCGCGAGGCCGGCGCGCGCCTCGGCGCGGTCGCGACGCTCCTCGCGGCGGACAGGCGCGGGGTCCGCACGCTGCGGGCGGGCGCGCTCGGCAAGAAGCGCGCGGTAATCCTCGAGATCGCCATCGAACGGGCGCACGGTTCCGTCCGCAACCAAGAGCAGGCGCTCGGCGACGAGTTCCACGAGATGCGGGTCGTGCGTGATCAGCAGCACCGCGCCCGCGAATTCCGCCAGCGCCTTGACCAGCGCCTCGCGCGCGTCGATGTCGAGATGGTTGCTCGGCTCATCGAGGATCAGAAGCTGCGGCGCCTCGCGGGTGGCTAGCGCGAGCAGGAGCCGCGCCTTCTCGCCGCCCGAGAGACTGGCGGCCGGGGTGTCGGCCCGGTCGGCATCGAGGCCGAAGCGGGCGAGCTGGGCGCGGAGCTGCGTCGCGCTGGCGCGCGGCATGGCGCGCGCCAGGTGATCGACAGGCGTTTCGCTTGGAACCAATTCCTCCATCTGATGCTGGGCGAAATAGCCGACGCGCAGTTTCGGGCCGCGGCGAATCTCGCCTGCCATCGGCGGCAACCGTCCGGCCAGCAGGCGGGCAAGCGTCGATTTGCCGTTGCCGTTGGCGCCGAGCAGCGCCACGCGGTCGTCCATGTCGAAGCCGAACGACACGTTCCGCAAAACCGGCACGCCGTCATAGCCGACGCTGACCCGCTCGAGTGCCAGGATCGGCGGGGCGATGCGGACTGGTTCGGGGAAGTCGAAGCGGGTCGGCGCGTCCTCGATGACCGTCTCGATCGCCGGCAGGCGCGCCAGCGCCTTGATGCGCGACTGCGCCTGACGGGCCTTGCTCGCCTTGTAGCGGAACCGGTCGATGAACCGCTGGATGTGCGCACGTTCGGCGGCGATGCGCTCGGCGGCGCGCGCCTGCTGCGCGGCGCGCTCGGTACGAAGCCGCACGAACTCGGCGAAGCCGCCGGGCGTCAGGCTGATCTTGCCGCGATCGAGATGCGCGATCGACTGCACCGCGCGATCGAGCAGGAATCGGTCATGCGAGACGATCAGCGCGGCGCCGGGGAAGCGCGCGAGCCAGGATTCCAGCCAGAGCGTGGCTTCGAGGTCGAGATGGTTGGTCGGCTCGTCGAGCAGCAACAGATCGGGGGCCACGAACAGCGCGGCGGCGAGTGCCACGCGCATCCGCCAGCCGCCGGAGAAGCTTTCCACCGGGCGTGCTTGCGCCGCTGCGTCGAAACCGAGGCCGGCCAGGATGGCGGCAGCGCGAGCGGGCGCGCTGTCGGCGTCGATCGCGCGCAGCCGCTCGTGAAGTTCGGCCAGCCGCTCGGGCGCGGCGGTCTCGGCCTCGGCGAGGAGGGACAGGCGCTCGGGGTCGGCGGCGAGCACGGTCTCGAGCAGCGATTGCGGCCCGGACGGCGCTTCCTGCGCGACGGCGGCGAGCCGCGCGCGGGCGGCGAGGCGGATCTCGCCGCCATCGAGCGCGAGCTCGCCCCCGATCGCGCGCAGCAGCGTCGATTTTCCCGCGCCGTTGCGGCCGACCAGGCCGACGCGCTGGTTGGGCGCGATCGTGAGGTCGGCGCCGTCGAGCAGCGTGCGGCCGCCGAGCCGGATGACCGCGCCGGTGATGGTCAGCAGCGACATAGGCGGCCGATTAGCAGTTGCCCCCCAGCCAGGGAACGCCTAGTCAGCCGCCCGAATTTGCATCGAGGAGGCCCGCATGGCGGCCGAGCGCACGCTTTCGATCATCAAGCCCGACGCCACGCGGCGGAACCTGACCGGGAAGATCAATGCCGTCCTGGAAGCGGCGGGGCTCAGGATCGTGGCGCAGAAACGGCTGTGGCTCACCCGGGCGCAGGCCGAGGCGTTCTATGCCGTGCATAAGGAGCGGCCGTTCTACAACGACCTTGTTGCGTTCATGACTTCCGGCCCCGTGGTGGTGCAGGTGCTGGAGGGGGAGAACGCGGTCGCGCGCAACCGCGAGGCGATGGGGGCGACCGATCCGAAGAAGGCGGCGTCGGGCACGATCCGCGCCGAGTTCGCCGAGAATATCGAGGCCAACTCGGTGCACGGCTCGGACAGCGCGGAGAATGCGGCGAACGAGATCGCGTTCTTCTTCGCCGGGATCGAGATCGTGGGGTGAACAGGGAGGGCGCGCGGCGTAGGCGCCTGACGCCGATTCGTCACGAACGCTCTGATGACAGCGGCTTGCCCCGGCGCTACAGGGCAGATAGCTCCGTCCGTAAGCCGCATGTCGACCACCTTCTCCTCCGCGCAACTGGCCGGCAGGCGGTTGTTCAACCTGTGGGATCTCGCAGCGATCGTCTGCGTGCTCGGCGTGCTCGCCGGCATGGCGCGGGTCGCGCGCGGCACATTCGCGCCGATCAGCGCGCCGGGCGCGCTCGCGATCCATCTCGAACCGTCCTATCTGCCCGCCTACGCGGCGCGCACCACGCTCAGGATGTTCGCCGCCCTCGCGGCATCGCTCGTTTTCACCTTCACCTATGGGACGGCGGCGGCGAAAAGCCGGCGCGCCTCGGTGCTGCTGATCCCGTTGCTCGACGTGCTGCAATCGGTGCCCATCCTCGGGTTCCTGACCTTCACCGTCGTCTTCTTCATGAACCTGTTCCCGGGCAGGGTGCTCGGGCTCGAACTCGCGGCGATCTTCGCGATCTTCACGAGCCAGGCCTGGAACATGGCCTTCAGCATCTATCAGTCGCTGATCACCGTGCCGGCCGACCTCACGGAAGCGGCGCGCAGCCTGCGTCTCACGCCCTGGCAGCGGTTCTGGCGGCTCGAAGTGCCGTTCGCCGTCCCGGGCCTCGTGTGGAACACGATGGTCTCGATGTCGGGCGGCTGGTTCTTCGTGGTGGCATCCGAGGCGGTGACGGTCGGCGACAAGAGCTGGACCCTGCCCGGCATCGGCTCCTATGTCGCGCTCGCGCTTGACCATCGCGACATAAGGGCGGTCGCGTACGCCATCGCCGCGATGCTGGTCGTGATCCTGCTTTACGACCAGTTGCTGTTCCGTCCGCTGGTCGCCTGGTCGTCCAAGTTCCGCTTCGAAACCACCACCGCGCCCGAGGCGCCCGACCCGTGGCTGCTCCGGCTCATGCGCCGCACCGAGCTGCTGCGCCTGGCAGGGGAGAGTTTCGGCCGTGTGCTTACCTCCGTCGGCGGCCTCCGGCTCGCCGGCCCGGTGCGCGCGCCCCGCTACCGCCGCACGCCTTCGCGCGTGCTCGATTGGGTCTGGATTGCACTCGTTCTCATCTTGATCGCCTGGGCGGGGGTCAAGATCGCAAGCTTCGTCGGTGGCAAGCTGATCTGGTCCGATGCCGGTCAGACGCTGTTCCTCGGCTGCCTCACGCTCGCGCGCGTCGCCCTCATGATGATCCTGGCGAGCCTGATCTGGGTGCCGATCGGGGTCTGGCTCGGCCTGCGGCCCGAATGGGCGCGCCGGGCGCAGCCCGTCAGCCAGTTCCTCGCCGCCTTTCCCGCCAACCTCCTCTATCCCCCGGTGGTGCTCGGGATCGTGTATTTCCGCCTGGCGCCGGATATCTGGCTGACGCCGCTGATGGTGTTCGGCACGCAATGGTACATCCTGTTCAACGTCGTCGCCGGTGCGGCCGCCTTCCCGGGCGATTTGCGCGAGGCCGCCACCAATTTCGGCGTCGGCGGCTGGCTGTGGTGGCGGCGGGTGATGCTGCCCGGGATCCTTCCCTACTACGTTACCGGCGCGATCACCGCCGCGGGCGGCTCGTGGAACGCTTCGATCGTTGCCGAGGTCGCCAACTGGGGCCCCACCCATCTGGCCGCGCACGGATTGGGCGCCTACATCGCCGAGGCCACCGCGACGGGCGACATGCCGCGCGTGGTGCTCGGCGTCGCGGTGATGTCGGGCTTCGTTCTCGTCTTCAACAAGCTCCTCTGGCGGCCACTCTACGCCTACGCGACCCGCCGTACGACCCTCGGCTAAGCGAAAGGCGCCCATGAGCGAAGCACTCGTCGAAGTCCGCCAATGCCGGCAGGCCTATCACAAGGAGGCAACCGCCGACCTGCTCGTGCTGGAGGACGTGAACCTCAGCCTGCGCGAAGGCGAGATGGTCGCACTCCTCGGTCGGTCGGGTTCCGGTAAATCGACGCTGCTCAGGATCATCTCGGGCCTGCTGCAGCCCACCTCGGGCGAGGTTCTTTGGCACGGACGTCCGATCACGGGACCGCCGCCTGGCGTGGCGATGGTGTTCCAGAGCTTCGCCCTGTTTCCCTGGCTCACCGTGCAGGAAAACGTGGAGCTCGGGCTCGAGGCGCAGGGCGTTCCGCGCGAGGAACGCGAGCGCCGCGCCGAGCAGGCGATCGACCTCATCGGTCTCGGCGGGTTCGAGAGCGCCTATCCGAAGGAACTGTCGGGCGGAATGCGCCAGCGGGTCGGGCTTGCCCGCGCGCTCGTCGTGCATCCCGACGTGCTGCTGATGGACGAGCCGTTCAGCGCGCTCGACGTGCTGACCGCCGAGAACCTCCGCACCGACCTGATCGACCTGTGGGCGGAGAAGCGGCTGCCGGTGAAATCGGTGCTGATGGTGACGCACAATATCGAGGAGGCGGTGCTGATGTGCGACCGCATCCTGGTATTCGCTTCCAACCCCGGCCGGGTCGCGCACGAGCTACAGGTTCGCATCCCGCACTCGCGCAATCGCCTCGATCCCGCATTCCGCAAGCTCGTGGACGACATCTACGGGCTGATGACCCAGCGTGCTCCGGCCGGGCTGCGCCGTACTGCCGCCGGCGGGCCCGGCGGAATCGGCACGCCCTTGCCGCCGGTCGGAACCAACCTGATGTCCGGCCTGCTCGAGGCGCTCGCCGGAGAGCCGTACAATGGCAGGGCGGACCTGCCGCGCCTCGCCGAAGCACTCCAGCTCGAGCTCGACGAGCTGCTCCCGCTCGGCGAGGCGTTGCAGATGCTGCAATTCGCCGTGTTGGCCGAAGGCGACATCGTGCTCACCCCGGCCGGCCGCGCCTTCGTTCAGGCCGACACGGACGAGCGCAAGCAGCGTTTCGCCGCCGCACTCAGGGCGAATGTGCCGCTCGCCGCGCTGATCCGGCGCGTGCTGGAGGAACGCTGGAACCACCATGCCCCGGGGCTCCGCTTCCGCGATGAGCTGGAAGATTACATGTCGCCCGACTACGCCGAGCAGACCATGCGGACGGCGATCGCCTGGGGCCGCTACGCTGAGCTCTACAGCTACGACGAGGAGGCCGATCAGTTCAGCCTCGATGACGAGGAGGACTGACCGCGCTCCGGGTTGTTGAATTGCCCCCGGCGCGGACCCGGCCATTTAGGGGATCGCAGGATCGGGAAGGTGCGATGCCGAGAGCGGCGGTTTCGGGCAAGCGTTCGCACACAGGGGCGCGGGACACTTCCATCCGCACCTATCGCGCCAAGCGCGACTTCGCCGTCACAGCCGAACCGGCCCCGGGCGCGGCCCCGGCGTCGGGCGCAGCGCCGATCTTCGTGGTGCAGAAGCACACCGCGCACCGCGCCGGGCTGCACTGGGATTTCCGCTTGCAGCACGGCGGCGTGCTCTGGAGCTGGGCGGTCCGCAAGGGGCCTTCGCTTGATCCCGCCGTCAAACACGCCGCGGCGCACGTGGAGGACCATCCGCTCGACTATGCCGCCTTCGAGGGCGAGATCCCCGCTGGCCAGTACGGCGCGGGGAAGGTGGAACTCTGGGACCGCGGCACCTGGGAGCCGCTGGACGATCCCGAAGCCGGCATGAAGAAGGGCGAGCTGACCTTCCTCCTGCACGGCACCCGGCTGAACGGCCGCTTTCACCTGGTGCGGCTCAAGCCGAAGCAGGGGGAGCGCGCCCGGCCAGAAGCCTGGCTTCTGTTCAAGGGGCACGACGAATTCGCGCGCGCGGGCGCCGATGCGCCGGCGATCGAGGCGGAAACGCCACCGCCCGCACCGGCCGATCCGCCGAGCCGCGACACGCCGCCCGCCCCAGGCGCCAAGCGCAGCCGCCTGCCGCGCGCGCAGGAACCCCAGCTCTGCACGCTCGTCGCGGCCCCGCCCGAAGGCGAGGGCTGGATCAGCGAGATCAAGTTCGACGGCTACCGGCTGCTGGCCTTCTTGGACGATGGCGAGGTGCGGCTCCTCACCCGCAATGGGCATGACTGGACGGACCGGCTTCCCGCCATCGCCCGCGCGGTCGCGGCGATCCGCGTCCGCGCCGCGCTGTTCGACGGCGAGCTGGTGGCTTTGCACGAGGACGGAAGCTCAAGCTTTCCTGATCTTCAGGGGGCACTCGCCGCCGGTCAGGACGCGCGGCTCTATTTCTTCGTGTTCGACCTCTTGCATCTCGATGGCTGGGATTTGCGCCCCTGCCGGCTGATCGACCGCAAGCGCGTCCTGGCCGGGCTTGCCTCCTGGTCGGGGCTCGTGCGCTACAGCGACCATCAAGAAGGCGACGCCGCCGGGATGTGGCAGGCCGCGTGCCGGATGCATCTGGAGGGCATCGTCTGCAAGCGCGCGGACGCACCCTATCAGCCCGGGCGCGGGCCTGGCTGGGTGAAGGTGAAGTGCCAGGGCAGGAAGGAGCTGATCGTCCTCGGCTGGACCCCGCCGCGCGGCAGCCGCAACGGGCTTGGCGCGCTGCATCTCGGCTATTTCGACGATCAGCACCGGCTGCATTACGCGGGCGGCGTCGGAACCGGCTTCTCCGAGGACGAACTCGAGCGGCTGCGCGCGCGGCTCGACCGGCTCGCGGCGCCGCCGCCCGACAATCTGCTGGTGGCCGGCGATCCGCTCGATCCGGCGATCCGCTGGGTCCGGCCGGAGGTTGTGGTCGAAGTCCAGTTCACCGGCTGGTCCGGCGCCGGGCGGGTGCGCCACGCGGTTTATCTCGGCGAGCGCCTGGACAAGCCGGCCGAGGAGGTGGTCATGCAGCCCCCCGATCCCGACGCGCCGCGCAAGCCCGTCATCCCGCGGCAAGGACGCGGCCCCGCCTCGAAACCGCCTCAGCCCGTCGCGGTGCCCCCGCGCCGGAGAGCGGCGGGTGCGGCCATCGTCACCGCCCGAGCGCCCAAGGCGCGGTCCGAGACGTACGGGACAGTCAATCTCACCCACCCGGACCGGGAACTTTGGCCGGGGATCACCAAGCACGACCTTGCCGAATACTGGCGCACGATCGCCGAGCACGCGCTTCCTGGCCTGGTCCGCCGTCCGCTCGCGATCGTGCGCTGCCCCGAAGGGATCGCGGGCGAGCACTTCTTTCAGAAACGCGGCCATGCGGCCTTGCCGCCGCAGATCCGCGAAGGGGAGACGGCAGGCTCGCCCTATCTCGCGATCGACGATCTCGATGGGCTGTTCGCGCTCGCCCAGATGTCGGCGATCGAGCTGCACGCCTGGGGATCGTCAGAAGCCGACCCGCTGCGGCCGGACCAGATCGTGCTCGACCTCGATCCCGGCGAGGGCGTCGCCTTTGCGCGGGTGGTCTCCGCCGCCCACGAAGTGCGCGACCGGCTGAAGGCGTTCGGGCTTGCCTCCTTCTGCCGCACGACCGGCGGGAAGGGGCTGCACATCGTGGCACCCCTTGCACCCCGCGCCGGTTGGGATGCGGTCAAGGCGTTCTGCCACACGCTGGCCGAGACGATGAGCCAGGAGGCGCCCGACAAGTATCTTCCGACCGTCAAGAAGATCGACCGCCGCGGCCGCATCCTGGTGGACTGGCTGCGCAATGGTTTGGGCGCGACGGCGGTGGCATCGTTCTGTCCCCGCGCGCGCCCGGGCGCCACCGTCGCGACCCCGCTCGGATGGGACGAGGTGACGCCGGGGCTGGATCCGTCGGCCTTCACCTTGCGAACCGTCCCCCCGCGGCTGAAAGCCCAGAGGGCCGACCCTTGGGCGGGCTTCGAGGCCGCCAGGACCGAGCTTCCCAAGGTTGCGACCGAGCGGACCGCGCCGCGCCGCGCACGCCGCCCGGTGGTTGTCTTCGCCCCCAAGCCGAGGCGCCGCTGACCCGTCGGCCGGGCTACGCGCGCGTTCGTCATGCGGTACGCCTCGAAATGAGGCTTGTATGCGCCTAAGTCATTGCGGCTCGGAGTTCACAAGCGAGGACGCGCGATGGCCCAGGAGTCCAATCCCAATCCGTCCGACACCATCGAACAGATCGCCAAGCTGCGCGAGCAGGTCGAAATGCTCATGCGCGAGCGGGTCACGCCGGTGCTCGCCGATGCGGCCAGCCGCGCCGAGAGCGCGCTCGGCACCGTGCGCGAGCAGACCGCGGCGATGTCCGAGCGCGTGCGTGAGCAGCCGATCCCGGCCGTCCTCATCGCCGCGGCGGTCGGGTTCCTCCTCGGCCGAGTGATGCGCTAAGGGATGCGCCCGCTCCGGCTGGCCCAGATCGCGGTGCAGGCCGAGGGCCTGCGCTGGCGCCGCCGCGCGCGGCGGGTGCTCACGCAGATCGTTTGCGTCGTCATCGCGCTGCCGTTCGTCCTCGCCGCCTTCGGATTCATCGAGGCGGCGTTGTGGATCTATGTTTCGAGCCACCTTGCCCCGGCTTTGGCCGCGATCGTGGCGATGGGGGGCAACCTGCTGGTCGTCGCCGTGCTCGGATTGATGATCCTGATCCGCGGTGGCGAGGACAGGGTCTCGCTCGAGGCGCTCGAGGTGCGCCGGCGCGCCCTGGAAAGCGCGCAGCGGTCGGTCACGATCGCCGCTATCGTGGGGCCGGTCGCGAATGTCCTGGTCAGCCAGCTCCGTGGCCGCCGGAGGCGTGACTGAGGCTTGCTTCGATAAATCGGGCCAAGGCCTGGCCGACGCACGTGTGAAGCTGGGCCGCCACCTGCGGCCGTTGCGCGGGGGACGCCGCTTCCAGATCGAGAGCTCCCGTCTCCGCCCAGTCCTGCATCAGCGCGAAGCGAGGAAACAGCGCGACCCCCGGCAAGGAAAGAGCGGCGGCCTGTAGGATGTCCTCGTACGGGCGCAGATCGGTGTTGTCGATCAGGAAGCGGCTATATTGCGGATCGACCAGGATCAGGTCGGCATGGGCGTCATCAGCGAGCGCGGCCCCTTCGTCGATCGCCTCGCGCATGTCGGCAGGATGCACCGCACGGACCGCATCGACCGTGCCGGTTTGCCAGATGATGAGGGCCGGGTGATGCGCGGCGATCCCCTCCTTGATCAGCGGCACGAGATCGGCGCTGGTCATGCCTCGCGCGCCCTTGATGACAAGGTCGAAGCTCGTGTTCGCGAATCGCGCTCGCAACGCGTCGAGCATCGCGTTGGGATAGGATGGCGTCGCCGCGTTGGTGCTGGCCGTGCCGACCGCCAGGATCGTGACCTTGCCTCCCGCGTGGATCAAGGCGCTTAACGCCGGCAGCGGCGGGACATCCTCAAGAGTCGCCGCGGGGATAGGACAAGGGCCCGTTCCGGCCGCCAAGGCCGGACCGCTCCCGGCGACGCCCAGCGCCGCGACCAGCGGCATCAGCCAAGCACATCGCATTATCGGTTTGGTATCATTCCGCCCGCGCTTCGGTCAACTCGCCGCGCCGCCCAGTCGGGTCGGGGAGCTGATACCAAGCCGCGACCGCCGCCACTCCCGCCATCGCAAGACCCCCGCCGAGATTGACGAGAAGCTGCATCAGCGGGCCGCCGCCGCGATCGAGCGCGGTGCGGCCGAAGAAGCCGATGAAGATACCCCAGCAGAACACGGGCAGCGAATGCTGGCCCGCCAGCACGAAGGGCGATGCGGGCCATGAGCGCAGCCAGCGCGCCTGCTGCGGCACGAGCCGCGCCACCAGCCAGCAGAGCGCCGCGATCGAGGTGAGCCGCAGCGGATCGAGTGTCGTCTTGTCGATCGACAGCAGCCAATGCAGTAGCGGCAGCGGAATCCAGAAATCGAACCACGCCCGGCTCTCCGCTCCGTAGATCACCGCCAGGCCGAACAGCACCAGAAGCACGGCCGCGATGTCGAGCGGGCGCTTGCGGGCGGGCAGCGGCACCGCGTGATAGGCGAGCAGCGCGCCCGCCACGAACAGGAGTTGCCAGGAGAACGGGTCGAAGAACCAACCGCCGCCCGTCCATGAGGGAAGGTTCAGATGGAACAGCCGCGCGGCGGCATAGAGCCCGATTGACAAGCTCCAGAGCAGCACGGGGCGGGTGAGCAGCGGCAGAGCGAGCGCGAACATCAGCAGCAGCACGACGTAAAGCGGCAGGATGTTCAGCAGGCTCGGCTGATAGTGCAGCGTCAGTGCGTGCAGCAGCGCCTGGTACGGCTGGTCGGCAAGGACGTCGAGCTTGCTCTCATCGAGATAGTCGGCGCGCGAGAGCGCGGCGGCCGAAAAGCCGACCTGCGCGGAGAACACCACGAACAGGAAGATGTGCGCGATGTAGAGCGTCCACGCGCGGCGCACGCATCCCGCCGCGCCGTGCAGCCAGCCGCGGCGGCGCATCACGCCGCCGTAAGCAAGGCCCGCACCGTACCCGGCCAGCAGGACGAACACTTCCGTGGCATCGCAAAGCGCGAAGTTCCGCAGACTCCACCTGCCCAGTGCATCGCCCGGGATGTGGTCGGTGTAGATCCACCACAGCGCGAGCCCGCGGAAGAAATCCACCCGCAGATCTCGCCGGGCGCCGTCGCGTATGAGGCGCATCGGCGCCACTCATGGGCCCGATCGGGGCGCAGCTCAAGGCGGGCGCGTCACAGCAGCGATCTTGCCAGGCGCTCGACATCCTGCCCGGCCGTGCTGGCGGGGTAACGCGAGAGAAGCGGCAACTGCCGGCGGATCGCGTCGCGGACACGCTCGTCGCGATGCACGAGGCCCGCAAGCGGCGGGTCGGCACCGAGAAAGGTGCCGCAGGCGCGGCGCAGCGCCGCATAGGTGCGGCGCCCGGCTTCGTCGTCGCGGCATTGATTGACAACGATCGAAGCCGGTCCCGCCGCGACGTCCCTGCCATGCAGCTTGAGCACCGCGTAGGCATCGGTGAGGCTCGTCGGCTCGTCTGTCGTAATCACGAGCAACTGATCGGCCGCCGCCGCCATGCGCCGTACGTTCGGCTCGATCCCGGCGCTCAGGTCCAACAGCACGAATTGGTAATGCGCACAGGCGGCGCGCGCCTGCTCGATGAGTTGCGTCAGCATGGCGGGACCGACGCCGGACAGCCCGCCCGACCCCGAGCGGCCCGCTACGATGTCGAACCCGCCGGCGGCGAACGGCCGCACGAGATCGAGCAATCTGCGATCGGGGGTAAAGACGCCGAGATCGACTTCGGGCACCAGCCCGAGCTGGACGTCGACATTGGCAAGCCCGAGATCGCCGTCGAGCAGCAGCGCGCGGCACCCGAGCCGCGCGAGCGCGTGCGCGAGCGTAATGGCGAGCCAAGTCTTGCCTACGCCGCCCTTGCCGGAGGCAATCGCGATCAGCCGCCCGCGCGGCGCCATCGTCATCTCCCTCCCTCCTGAGTTCGGGGCGCGCCGGTGCCGCTCAGGCGGTCGGCAAGGAAGCGCGGCGTCATGGGCACCAGCCCATCGGCCGCCCTCGCGCCGATTCCGGCCTCCGTGAACGCCAGCTTTGCCGCGTGTGCGGCGGCCAGCACGCCGCCCAGGCGCCGCGTCTGATCGAGCCGGGTCGCCACCAGCCAGCGCGCATCGACGGAACCGAAGGCGGCGGCGGTTTCGGCGGCTTCCTCGGGATGCACGCCACCCGCCATCACCAGCACCACCACGGCGCCGGCCGCGGAAGCCAGCGCCGCGACCTCCTCCCGCTCGTCGGCATCGAACGGATCGGTTCCGGGCGAATCAATCAGTACCGGCGAGCCCGGTCGGCGCGCCGCGATGGCGCGCCCGAGGGCAACCGGATGGCTCGCCGCGATCAGCTCGATGCCGAGCAGCCGGGTGAACGCCGCAAGCTGCTCGGCGCCGCCGGCGCGCTTGCCGTCGGCCGTGATGACCATCGGGAGTGTGTTCGCCATCACGAGCCGCGTCGCCAGCCGCGCGACGGTCAGCGTCTTGCCTGAGCCCGGAGGGCCGATGAACTGCACCGGCGGCCCGCCCGGCGCCAGCGGCAAGGCCTCGAACCGAAACAGCCGCGCCAACGCCGGTTCGAGCGCGGTCCCGCCCAACCGGACCCGAAGCGCCGATGGAATGCCATGATATGCAAGTGCGTCATCGTCTGGCGGCGGGCCGGTCGCCGCGACCGGCGGTTCCGCCGGTTCCAGCGCGGCCGTCACCTCGACGCCGCCGGCCACCCGGCGGCTGCCGAGGATCAACGCCTCCGGCCCAAGCTCTGCGCGCACGCCGGCCATCGCGTCGGCCATATTGGCAGCACGGTAGAGCTTGAGCCGCATCGGCCAAGCGGTAGCCGATCAGCGTTGACGAATCGTTTCCGCCTGCCGGGCGTCCGTCGCGCTCTGACGGCGGGGGGCGGAACGCGCCAGCCAGCAACGCCTAGACCGCCTTGGCCCTGCTCGTGCCGACCAGCCCCAAAAGCTCCCGCACGACCACTCCCTGGGCGGCAGCGCGCCCGAACCAAAGTCCCGCCACCGCGATGGCGATCAGCAGGACCGGCGCCAGGGCGAACAACGTGTAGAAGGCGAGCGCGGCGTCCCGGCTGAGCGCATTGTCGTTGCAAGACTCGGCGCTGGTGTCGCGCAGCAGCGGCCAGGCACGCCTGCGGAACCCGGGTAGCATCGCGCGGTTAGTCGGCCGCCACGTGGCTTGCGCGATGCCCGGCGAGCGTCCCGGCGAGGCGGAGGGCCTCGATCAGACTGCTCGGATCAGCCGCGCCGGTGCCCGCGATGTCGAACGCGGTGCCATGATCGGGCGAGGTGCGGACGATCGGCAGCCCGAGCGTCACGTTCACGCCGCGCCGCATGTCCAGTGTCTTTAGCGGGATAAGGGCTTGGTCGTGATACATGCAGATCGCCGCGTCGTATGTCTTGCGCGCCTGCTCGGTGAACATTGTGTCGGGCGGCCAGGGGCCGGTCGCGTCGATCCCCTGGGCGCGGAGTGCCGCGACGGCGGGCCCGATCATCTCGTTTTCCTCGCTACCGAGCGCGCCCGCTTCGCCGGCATGGGGATTGAGCCCGGCCACCGCCAACCGGGGCGCGGCGATGCCGAAATCCCGCGCCAGCGCCGCGTGCGTGGTGCGCGCCGCCCGCAGGATCGCCGCGGCACTGAGCATCCCGAGCGCGTCGCGCAACGCAACATGCACCGTGACGGGAACCACCCGCAGTTCCGGGCTGACCAGCATCATGATCTCGCGCCCGGCGACGCCGCACAGGGCGGCGAGGAATTCCGTGTGCCCCGGATAGGCAAAGCCGCTGCTGTAGAGCGTTGCCTTACTGATCGGATTCGTCACTACGGCCGCAGCCGCGCCCGCGCGCGCGAGTTCCGTCGCAAGTCGGATCGACTCGATGACCGCCGGAGCATTGGCACCGTCGGGTTTGCCGGGAACCGCCGCGGCAGCCAGGGCTATCGGCAGCACGGGCAGCGCATCGGCGAACACCGCACTCGCCTCCGCCACGGCGGCGACCTCGCAAATCGGGATGCCGGGCGCGAGGGCGCGCAGGCGCGCGGGATCGTCCAACACGGCGAAACAGGGTCCGGTATGCCGCAAGGCCGTCCACGCCGCGACAGTGATCTCCCCGCCGATTCCCGCCGGATCGCCCATCGTCAGCGCGAGCGGCTGCATGGCGCTCAGATGTGCAGCGCGCGGCCCTCGACCGCCAGCGCCGCCTCCTTCACCGCCTCGTTCAGCGTCGGATGCGCGTGGCAGGTGCGCGCCACATCTTCGGCCGAGGCGCCGAACTCCATCGCCACCGCGATCTCGGCGATCATGGTGCCGGCGTCGGGGCCTAGTATGTGCGCGCCGAGGATCCGGTCGGTCTCCGCATCGGCGAGGATTTTCACGAACCCGTCGGTATCGCCCATCGCCCGCGCGCGCCCGTTAGCCGTGAACGGAAACTTGCCCACCCGGTACGCCACGCCGGCGGCCTTCAGCTCCTCCTCGGTCTGCCCGACGGCAGCCACTTCCGGCCACGTGTAAACGACACCCGGGATCACGCCGTAATTGACGTGTCCTGCCTGGCCGGCCAGGCGCTCCGCCAGCGCCACCCCTTCCTCCTCGGCCTTGTGCGCGAGCATCGGGCCGGCAATCACGTCGCCGATCGCGTAGATGCCGGGAACGTTGGTCGCAAAATGCCCGTCCGTGCGGACCCGGCCCCGCTCGTCCAGCGCCACTCCCGCCGCCTCAAGTCCGAGCCCGTCCGTATTGGGCCGGCGGCCGACCGCGAGCAGCACCACGTCGGCGCCAATCTGTTCCGTCTCGCCGCCGCGCGCCGGCTCCAGCGTCAGCACCACGCCTTCGTTGGAAACGCGGGCGCTGTTGACTTTCGTGTTCAGCCGGAATTTGAACCCCTGCTTCGCCAGGATGCGCTCGAACGCCTTGCCGATCTCGGCGTCCATGGCGGGGACGATCCGCTCCATGAACTCGATCACCGTTACCTCCGCGCCCAGCCGCCGCCACACGCTGCCGAGCTCGAGCCCGATATAGCCCCCGCCGATCACCGCCAGCCGCTTCGGGACTTCCGGCAAGGCGAGCGCACCCATGGAGGTGACGATCCGCTGCTCATCGACCTCGATCCCCGGCAGCGCCATGCTCTCGCTGCCAGTCGCGATGACGATGCGGCGCGCCTCGTACTCGGTCCCGTCCACCGCGACCTTGCCGGCGCCCGCGATGCGGGCCGCGCCCTTCAGCCACGTCACCTTGTTCTTGCGGAACAGGAACTCCACGCCCTTCACATTGGCGCTGACGACCTCGTCCTTCCGCTTCATCATGCGCCCGAGATCGAGGCTCAGGCCGCCGATGCCGATCCCGTGGGCGGCGAAATCATGCCCCGCGGCGGCGAAGTTTTCCGATGATTGCAGCAGCGCCTTGGAGGGTATGCAGCCGATATTGAGGCACGTGCCGCCGAGCGTGGCGCGCTTCTCGACGCAGGCCACCTTCATCCCGAGCTGGGCGGCGCGCAGCGCGCACACATAGCCGCCGGGGCCGGCGCCGATGACGATGAGGTCGAAGGCCTCGCTCACGGTCAGACGTCCAGGAGCAGGCGGCGCGGGTCTTCGACGCCTTCCTTGACCCGCACCAGGAAGGAGACCGCCTCCCGCCCGTCCACGATCCGGTGATCGTAGCTGAGCGCCAGATACATCATCGGACGCACCTCGATCTTGCCGCCCACCACCACGGGCCGGTCCTGGATCTTGTGCATCCCGAGGATCGCGGACTGCGGCGGATTGAGGATCGGGGTGGACATCAGCGAGCCGTAGATGCCGCCGTTCGTGATGCTGAAGGTGCCGCCCGTGAGTTCCTCGAGCTTCAGCGCGCCGTCGCGCGCGCGGCGGCCGAAGTCGGCGACGGCCTTCTCGATCGCCGCGAAGCCGAGCCGGTCGGCATCGCGGATCACCGGCACCACGAGCCCGTTCGCGCCACCGACCGCGATCCCCATGTGGACATAGTTCTTGTAGACGATGTCGTCGCCGTCGATCTCGGCGTTGACGGCCGGGAACTCCTTGAGTGCCACCACGCACGCCTTGACGAAGAAGCTCATGAACCCGAGCCGCGCGCCTTGGTGCTTCTTCTCGAATGCTTCGCGGTACTCCGCGCGCAGCGCCATCACCGCGGACATGTCCACCTCGTTGAAGGTGGTCAGCATCGCCGCCGTGTTCTGCGCCTCTTTCAGCCGCGCCGCGATCGTCCGGCGCAGGCGGGTCATCTTCACCCGCTCCTCGCGGCCCGGCTCCTCCTCGCGTGCGCGTGGGGCCGGAGCAGGCGCCGCTTGCGCCGGAGCGGGCACGGGCCGGTTCAGAAAGGCGAGCACGTCGCCCTTCGTGATCCGCCCGTCCTTGCCGGTGCCAGGCGCGAGGCTCTCGGCGGAAAGCTGGTTCTCCTCGATCAGCTTGGCGGCGGCCGGCATCGGCTGATGTGCGGGGGCCGGGCTCGCCGGACGGGCCACCGGACCGAGCGGACGCGGCGGCGGGTTGACGCCCGGCGGCGGATTTGCGGCCGCGCGCGGCGCCGACGCGGGCGGCGGGTTCGGAGCGGGCGCCTTGGGCGATGGCTGGGGGGCCGGGGCCGCCTTCGGGGCGTTGGCCGGCGCGGCGGCGGCGCCGGCCTCAAGCATGCCGATGACCGCCCCGACCTCCACCTCGGCGCCCTCCGGGGCGCTGATGGATGAGAGGACGCCAGCCTCGGGCGCCGTCACCTCGACCGTGACCTTGTCCGTCTCCAGCTCCGCCAGGGGTTCATCGGCCGCCACCGCTTCGCCCGCCTGCTTCAGCCAGCGGGCGATGGTGGCGGTCGTCACGCTCTCGCCGAGCGTCGGAACCTTGATCTCGGTGGCCATCAGCCGTCCCCCTTCGTCCCGAGGGCCTCGGCCACCAGCGCCGCCTGCTCGGCGGCATGGGTGCGCGCGAGCCCGGTCGCCGGGCTCGCCGCTTCCGGTCGCCCGCAATAGACTGGCCGTTTCGCCTTGCCGTCGAGCTTAGAGAGTATGCGCTCGATCCGCCGGTCCACGAAGGTCCAGGCCCCCATGTTCTCCGGCTCCTCCTGGCACCACAGCACCTCCGCGTTCCGATAGGGGGCGAGCAGCCGCCCGAGCGTGCGCTCGGGGAACGGATAGAGCTGCTCGACGCGCAGGACGGCGATGTCGTTGATCGCCCGCTCCCGCCGCTCGGCCAGCAGATCGTAGAACACCTTGCCGGTGCAGAGTACCACCCGCCTGACCTTCTCCGGGGTGGCGATCGCGTCGATTTCGGGGATCACGTAGCGGAACGCGCTGCCGGCCGCCATCTCGTGCAGCGCCGAGACGGCGAGCTTTTGCCGCAGCAGGCTCTTCGGCGTGAACACGACCAAGGGCTTGCGGAAGTTGCGCTTGAGCTGGCGCCGCAGCGCATGGAAGTAGTTGGCGGGCGTGGTGAGGTTGCAGACCGCTATGTTCCGCTCGGCGCAAAGCTGAAGATAGCGTTCGATCCGAGCCGAGGAGTGTTCCGGCCCCTGCCCCTCGTAGCCGTGCGGCAGCAAGAGCGTGAGCCCCGACATCCTGAGCCACTTCGTCTCCCCGCTGGCCAGGAACTGGTCGATGATCACCTGCGCGCCGTTGGCGAAATCGCCGAACTGCGCCTCCCACAGCACGAGCGTGCGCGGATCGGCAAGCGAATAGCCGTACTCGAAGCCGAGCACGCCCGCCTCGGACAGCAGCGAGTTGTAGATCTCGATCCGCGCCTGATCGGGGGCGATGTTGTTCAGCGGCACGTATTCGTGCTGGTTCTCCTGGTCGATCAGCACCGCGTGGCGCTGGCTGAAGGTGCCGCGCTGGCTGTCCTCGCCCGAGAGGCGCACCCGGTGCCCCTCGACCAGCAGCGAGCCGAAGGCCAGCGCCTCGCCCGTTGCCCAGTCGATCCCCTCCCCGCTCTCGATCATCTGCCGCTTCGCCTCGAGCTGGCGAGCGATCCGCGGGTGGACGTTGAAGTCCTGCGGAATGCTGGCGAGCGCGTGGCCGACCTGGCGCAGCACGCCGAGCTCCACCCCGGTCGCCTCCTCGGTCTGTTCGGTTTCGCCGTTGGCCTGGGAGAACCCGGCCCAGTGGCCCTCCAGCCAATCCGCCTTGTTCGGCTTGTAGGACTGCGCGGCTTTGTTGGCGGCCTCCAGCGTCTCGGCGAAACCGTCCCACATCGCCTTGGCCTCCGCTTCGCTCACCACGCCCTCGGCGACCAGCCGCTCGGCATAGAGGGCGCGGGTGGTCCGCTGGCGAGCGATGGCACGGTACATGAGCGGCTGCGTGAAGGCGGGCTCGTCGGTCTCGTTATGTCCGTGGCGGCGGTAGCAGACGATGTCGAGCACGATGTCGCAGCCGAATTGCAGTCGGAACTCGGCGGCCATCCGGGCGCAGAAGACCACGGCTTCCGGGTCGTCGCCGTTGACGTGCAGGATCGGCGCCTGGATCGATTTCGCGACGTCGGTGCAATAGAGCCCGGAATAGGCGTGCACCGGGACCGTGGTGAACCCGATCTGATTGTTCACGATCAGATGCACGGTCCCGCCGGTGCGGTAGCCGATGAGCTGGCTCATCGCCAGCGTCTCGTAAACCAGCCCTTGCCCCGCGAAAGCGGCATCCCCGTGCATAAGCAGCGCCATCGCCGAGCGCCGCTCTTGCGTGTCGCCCGCCTGGTCCTGGCGCGCCCGCACCTTGCCGACGACCACCGGGTCCACAGCCTCGAGATGCGACGGATTGGGTTGCAGCGAGAGATGAACCGTCCGTCCCGCCACCTCGAGGTCGGTGGAGGTGCCCAGGTGGTATTTCACGTCGCCCGAGCCCTGAACCTCGTCCGGCTTGAAGCTCTCGCCGCCGAACTCGCTGAACACCGCGGTCAGCGGCTTGCGGACGACATTGACGAGCGTGTTAAGGCGCCCGCGGTGCGGCATGCCGATCGCGATCTCCTTCACGCCCCCCTGCGCCGCCACCTCGATGATCGCGTGTACCGCGGGGATCGTGACCTCTCCCCCCTCCAGCCCGAATCGCTTGGTCGTGACATAGCGGCGCTGGCAGAACGCTTCGAACCCCTCCGCTTCCGTAAGCTGCTGCAGGATGCGGCGCTTGCCCTCGGCGTCGAAGGCGGTGGCCCACGGAGCCCCCTCCACCTTGCGCTGGATCCAGGCCTTCTGGCCCGGATCCTGGATATGCATGAATTCGACGCCGACGTGCCCGCAATAGGTGCGGCGGAGGATGGAGACGATCTCCCGCAACGTGGCGGTTTCGCGGCCGAGCACATTGTCGATGAAGATCGGGCGGTCGAGATCGGCGTCGGTGAAGCCGTAGGTGGCGGGATCGAGCTCGGGATGCGGCTTGGGGGTTTGCAGGCCGAGCGGGTCGAGCTGCGCTTCCAAATGCCCCCGGACCCGGTAGCTGCGGATCAGCATCAGCGCGCGCAGGCTGGGGACGATGAGGGCGCGCAGGTCTTCTACCGGGCGCGGCGCGCTCGGCGCGGGACGCCGCGTCGCGGCGCCGAACCCGGGATGGCGCGGGGCCCAGGAGGCGCCGGTCGCCTCCTCCAGCACGGCGCGCGACTCCTCGTTCAGCGCCGCGAACAGATCGGCGAAGCTCGGATCGACGGAATCGGGGTCAGTTGCCCATCTTGCATACAGATCGCCCAGAAATGCCGCATTGGCGCCGCTGAGCGCGGACGCCAGAATGTCTACACCCGCCATGCTGCCTACCCCCGTTCGCGCGGCAACGCGCCCCGTCTGCAAGGGGCGGTGCGCCGCGAGGCCGCTAGAGCCGCGAGGCCGCTAGATAGGCGCGCGCCGCCGTTACCGAAATCCCACAATCGTCGTGCTGGATTGCCGCGGCTGCATGGAGCGGTGGCTTTCCGCCGGCAACTTAACTCATTCTTAAGCTCTTGTTCGTATGCTGTTCGGGTCGGGCAGCCCAGCCCAAGGCATCGTGCCTTCTGTGGGCCGCCTGGATGGAGGCGCCGCATGAGCCGGATCCGGCCGTCCGCCCCGCTTTCCCGCCGCTCGCACCGGCCGGATGCTGACGCGGTTGCGAGGACACATTTCCAGGCGCCGCCGCCACCGCCGCCCTTCGGCTGCAATTTGCCACAGTTTCGGCACTGGCGGGGCATTGCTCTTGCAAGGACCGGAAACGGTCCAACTCTTACCGAGCAGAGGGCCCTGATGCGTGGTCCGCGAAATCTGGAAGCTACATTCGCTTATCGGCCAGCGATGGCAAAAAAAAGCTTCGCGCGACACCGAGTGAGTTCGCTACGCTCGGGCCCATCTGCCGTTTCGGCACCTTCTGACGCCCACAGGCATGGAGCGACCGATGCATACGGTCGATGACCTCTTTTCAGAATACGTGCGGGCCTACGACTCGACCCGCGACGCGGAGCTGACGCTCCCCGAGTTCCTGGAGGCCTGCCGTAGCGACCCGATGATGTATGCCAGCGCCACCGAGCGGCTGCTGGCGGCGATCGGCGAGCCGGAAATGGTCGATACCTCGAAGGACGCGCGGCTCGGGCGGATTTTCATGAACCGTACGATTCGCGTTTATCCGGCCTTCAGCGAATTCTACGGCATGGAGGAGACGATCGAGCGGATCGTCGGCTTCCTCCGCCATGCGGCGCAGGGGCTCGAGGAACGCAAGCAGATCATGTACCTGCTTGGCCCGGTGGGCGGCGGCAAATCGTCGCTGGCTGAGCGCATCAAGGCGCTGATGGAGGTGCATCCGATTTATGTTCTGAAGGCCGGCGACCAGCTCAGCCCGGTGTTCGAAAGCCCGCTCGGGCTGTTCAACCCCGACCGCATGGGTGGGTTGCTGGAGGACCGTTACGGCATTCCGCGCCGCCGGCTGACCGGGCTGATGAGCCCGTGGTGCATCAAGCGGCTGGATGAGTTCAATGGCGACATCTCGCGCTTCCGGGTGCAACGCGTGATGCCCTCGCGCTTGCGCCAGATCGCGATCGCCAAGACCGAGCCGGGCGACGAGAACAACCAGGACATCTCCTCGCTGGTCGGCAAGGTGGACATCCGCAAGCTGGAGCTGCACGCGCAGAACGACCCGGACGCGTATAGCTACTCGGGTGGCCTCAACCGCGCCAACCAGGGCATCCTCGAGTTCGTCGAGATGTTCAAGGCGCCGATCAAGATGCTGCACCCGCTGCTCACCGCGACGCAGGAAGGCAACTACATCGGCACCGAGAATATCGGCGCGATCCCGTTCTCCGGGATCATTCTGGCGCACTCGAACGAGGCCGAGTGGCAGACCTTCAAGAACAACCGCAACAACGAAGCCTTCATCGACCGCATCTACGTCATCAAGGTGCCGTACTGCCTGCGCGTGACGGAAGAGATCAAGATCTACGAGAAGCTGCTTAAGGGCAGCGAGCTTGCCGAGGCGCCCTGCGCGCCGGCGACGCTCGAGATGCTGGCGCGCTTCTCGGTGCTGAGCCGTCTGCGGCGCCACGAGAACTCCACAGTGTTCGCCAAGATGCGGGTCTATGATGGCGAAAGCCTGAAGGAGACCGATCCGCGCGCGCGCAGCCTGCAGGAATACCGCGACGCCGCCGGGGTGGACGAAGGCATGGACGGCGCCTCGACACGGTTCGCCTTCAAAGTTCTCGCCGCCACCTTCAACCACGACACGACCGAGGTGGCCGCCGATCCGGTGCACCTGATGTACGTGCTGGAGCAGTCGATCCGGCGCGAACAACTGCCGGCCGACACCGAGAAGCGGTATCTCGAGTTCATCAAGGGCGAGCTGGCACCGCGTTATGCCGAGTTCATTGGCAACGAGATCCAGAAGGCCTACCTGGAATCCTATCACGACTACGGCCAGAACCTGTTCGACCGCTATGTCGCGTATGCGGACGCCTGGATCGAGGACCAGGACTACAAGGATCCCGATACCGGCCAGCTCCTCAATCGCGAGCTGCTGAACCAGGAGCTCACGAAGATCGAGAAGCCGGCCGGCATCGCCAACCCCAAGGATTTCCGCAACGAGGTCGTGAAGTTCTCCTTGCGCGCCCGCGCCGCCAACGGCGGGCGGAACCCGTCCTGGACCAGCTATGAGAAAATCCGCGAGGTCATCGAGCGGCGGATGTTCTCGCAGGTCGAGGAACTGCTGCCGGTCATCAGCTTCGGATCGAAGAAGGACAGCGAAACGGAGAAGAAGCACGCGGAGTTTGTCGAGCGCATGGTGGACCGCGGCTACACCGAGCGCCAGGTCCGTCGTCTGGTGGAGTGGTATATGCGCGTGAAGCAGGCCGGGTAATCCCGGCCGGCTCACAGGCGGGAGGGGCTCATGCATATAATCGACCGCCGCCTCAATCCGGGCGGCAAGAGCCTGGCCAACCGGCAGCGGTTCATCCGCCGCGCGAAATCGCTGATCCGCAAGGCCGTGCACGAAAGCACCGCGGACCGCAGCATCAAGGACGCCGACGAGGCGGGCGAGATCTCCCTTCCGGCCCAGGGCGTGCACGAGCCCTCGTTCCGCCGCGGACGCGGCGGCGGTGTGCGCGACTACCTGCTCCCCGGCAACAAGGAATATGTCGAGGGCGACACACTGCCGCGCCCGCCCTCCGGCGGCGGTGGCTCGGGGTCCGAAGGCAGCCCGGACGGCGAGGGGCAGGACGATTTCCGCTTCGCCCTTTCGCGCGACGAGTTCGTCGACCTGTTCCTGGAGGATCTGGAGCTCCCCGATCTCGCCAAGCGCCGTGTGGTGGATACCGAGGCGATGACCTGGAGCCGCGCCGGCTACTCGGTCACGGGTTCGCCGGCCAACCTCGCGCTGATGCGGACGGTGCGGAACGGCATGGCGCGCCGCATCGCGCTGCGCCGGCCGAAAACCGAGGAGCTCGTGCGGCTGCGGGCCGACATCGCGGCCCTTGCCGAGGACGACCCGAAGCGGGTCGAGCTGGAGGAAGAGCTCGACCGCAAGCTGCGCCGCGTGCAATTGATCCCATACATTGACCCGCTCGACGTGCGGTACAAGCGGTTCGAGGCGCATCCCAAGCCGGTGGCGCAGGCGGTGATGTTCTGCCTGATGGACGTGTCCGGCTCGATGACCGAACACATGAAGGACCTCGCCAAGCGATTCTACGTGCTGCTCTATATCTTCCTGCGCCGGAAGTACAAGCACGTAGAGGTCGTGTTCATCCGCCACACCCACCAGGCGCAGGAGGTGGACGAGGACACGTTCTTCCACTCGCCCGAAACCGGCGGCACCGTGGTCTCCACCGCGCTCGAGGAGATGCGGCGCGTCGTCTCCGAGCGTTACAGCCCCGATTCGTGGAACATCTACGCGGCCCAGGCATCGGATGGCGACAACACCGCGTCGGACAACGAACGCACTGCCGATCTGTTGACCAAGGCGATCCTGCCGATCTGCCAGTATTACGCCTACCTGGAAGTCGGACGGGATTCCGAGCATTTCCCGCCGGGTTTCATCCGCCGCGACAGTGATCTCTGGCAGACCTACAGCGAGATTTGCCGTTCAGGGGCACCGATGGCGATGCGGAAGGTCAATCACCGGCGCGATATCTTCCCTGTGTTCCGCGAGCTTTTCGCGCGCAAGCAGGCGCCAGCAGGAGCCGACAGCGCATGAATTTCATCAATCCCACCGCCGTTCGCCCGCTGTTCGAGGGCGCCGATTGGGAGTTCTCCACGATCCAAAAAATCCACACCGCCGTGGAGAGGGTAGCGCTGGGCGAGCTCGGGCTCGACGTGTATCCGAACCAGATCGAAGTGATCAGCACCGAGCAGATGCTGGACGCGTATTCCTCGGTCGGGATGCCGCTGTTTTACAAGCATTGGTCGTTCGGCAAGCAGTTCGCCCGTCACGAGGGCCTGTATCGCGCCGGGATGCAGGGCCTCGCTTATGAGATCGTCATCAACTCCAATCCGTGCATCTCCTACATCATGGAAGAGAACACGGCGACGATGCAGACCTTGGTCATCGCGCACGCCGCGTTCGGCCACAACCACTTCTTCAAGAACAACTACGTCTTCAGGCAATGGACCGACGCGGACGGGATCCTCGACTATCTCGAGTTCGCCAAGGGCTTCATCTCTCGTTGCGAGGAGAAGTACGGGGAAGCGCAGGTCGAGCGGCTGCTCGACTCGGCGCATGCGCTGATGACGCATGGCGTGCATCGCTATCCGCGGCGCCGGCACGCAGATCTGCGTTCCGAGGAAAAGCGCGCGCGCGAGCGGCGGGAATACGAGGAGCAGATCTTCAACGACCTGTGGCGTACCGTGCCGGGCAAGCCGGGGGCCAAGACGGACAAATCGAGCGAGGAACGCCGCCGCGCGCTGCTGCAGCTTCCGCAGGAGAACATCCTCTATTTTCTTGAGAAAAGCGCGCCGCTGCTGGCGCCCTGGCAGCGCGAGATCCTACGGATCGTGCGGCAGATCGCGCAATATTTTTACCCGCAGGGCCAAACCAAGGTGATGAACGAGGGTTGCGCAACCTTCGTGCACTACAAGATCATGAACCGGCTGCACCAAAAGGGCCTGCTGACCGACGGGGCGATGGTCGAGTTCCTGAAGTCGCACACCAACGTCGTGTTCCAGCCGGAGTTCGACGACCCGCGCTACTCGGGGATAAATCCGTATGCGCTCGGCTTCGCGATGATGAGCGACATCGAGCGCATCTGCCTCGACCCGACCGCGGAGGACGAGTTCTGGTTCCCCGAAATCGCCGGCTGCGGCGATCCAATGGAGGTGCTACGCGACTGCTGGGCGAACTATCGCGACGAGAGCTTCGTCCTGCAGTACCTCAGTCCGCGCCTGATCCGCCAGTTCGGGCTGTTCCACGTCGTCGACGACGCGAACGAGCCGCATATGCGCGTGGACGCCATCCACGACGAGCGCGGCTATAAGCGCATCCAGCGGGCGCTCGCCAAGCAATACGATCCGGCTTGGCTGCTGCCGGACATTCAGGTGGTCGATGTGGATCTGCACGGCGACCGCAAGCTCATTCTGCACCATCGCGCGCTCGACCGTGTGCTGCTCGACGAACAGGACGCCAAGCTGACGCTGCAGCATCTGGCCGACCTATGGGGGTACGACGTGCTGCTGCGCGAGATCGATCCCGGGAGCGACTCGGTGCTGAAGGAGCACGCTGCAACGCCGCGGCCCGGGCTGCTCAGCCCGCCGCTCTAGAGCGGGTTTCCGCGCGCTGGAAATGGCAGAGAGGCAGGCGTCTCTTCCTGGTCATTCCCGCCAAAGCCCGAGCAGATCCCTCCGGCCGTACGGCGGCGTCCAATGCGGCGCGCATCTCGGCTGCCGTGCCGCGGTCGTGCTGCGCGGCCCGAACCTTCAAAGCGCAATGCGTCGCGGCGGAGAGGTTGCGAATGGTGACGGCAGGCATGATGGCACGCCGCGGCGTAGCGCCACCGGCGCTGATGAAAGGCAGATCGTTTCAAGCGATGCCAGCAACTTCAAGCCGCTCGGTCATCCGTTGCACAGCGGCACCCCTCGCAGCCTTCATCCGCGGCGGCGGCTTCAGGTTGCGCCTCACGTGATCACGTCGTGCCGCCCTGCTGCGCGATCTCGATCACCGCGTCGGCGGCGAAGGCGCCTTGGCCCTCGGGCATGGCGAAGACCGGGTTGAGGTCGATCGATTGCAGGCGCTCGCCGGCTGCCACGGCAAAGGCGGAGAGGCGGGCCAGCATCCCGGCGAGCGCCTTCACGTCGGCCTTCTTGCGGCCGCGGGCACCGAGCAACAGCGGCGCCCCCTTGATCGAGCGGATCATCGCCTCGGCCTCCGCCACGCCGAACGGGCAGCGGCGGAACACCACGTCCTTCAGCACCTCGACGAAAATCCCGCCCAGGCCGAACATTGCGATCGGGCCGAACACCGGGTCGCGGTGGATGCCGAGGATGCACTCAACCCCGCCCTGCAGCTGCTTCGCCACCAGCACCCCCTCGATCCGCGCGGCGGGCGCGGCCTCCTTGGCGCGGCGGAGCAGCAGGGCGAAGCCGTCGCGCACCGAAGCGGCATCCCCCACGTCCAGCAGCACGCCGCCGATCTCGCTCTTGTGCAGGATGTCCGGGGAGAGGATTTTCAAAACGACCGGATAGCCGAAGCGCGCGGCGGCGGCCACGGCTTCCTCGGCGCTCGCGCAGGCGGCTTCCGGGGCTGCGGCGATCCCGGCCTCCGCCAGCAGGCGCTTCGCCTCCGCCTCGGTCGGGGTGGCGGCGGGCAGGCGCACGGGCGGCACGGCGGGCGGCGCCGAGGGCGGCGGGGCGGCGAAGGAGTCGCCATAGCGGCCCATGGCGGCGATGGCGTTCACCGCCCGCGTCGGATCCTCGTGGCAAATCCAGCCGTCCGCCTCGAGGGCCCGGATTTCTTCGGCGGGCGCGATGACCGAGAGCACATAGAGCCGGTCGGAGTGGCGGGCGCGGACCTCGTTCAGAACCTTCTTCATCGCCGGCCAGCGCGGTCCCGAGGCGACCATCGTGAAGAAGCCTAGGATCGACTTGTAGCCGCCGTCCTGAACCAGCGCCTCCATGAACGGGGTCAGCAGGTTGAGGTCGTTGCCGACCTGGGCGGTGGCGTCCACCGGGTTGCGGGGGGAGCAGAATGAGACGAGCTCCTTCAGCCGCTTCTGCGCCTCCGCCGGCATCTCCGGCATCGGCAACCCGGCCTGCTCGGCGGCGTCGCTCACCAGCACGCCCGCCCCGCCCGAGAGCGTGATCATGCCGAGCGTGTTGCCGGCCGGGTAAATCCGCCGGGTCGCGGTCTGGGCGATGTCGAGCATCTCCTCGGTGGTGCGGGCGCGGATCACGCCGAACTCGGCCATCACGGCCTCCGTCACCGCATCGTCGCCGGCGATGGAGGCGGTGTGGGACTTGGCGGCGGCGCTGCCGAGCGCGCTGCGCCCGACCTTCATCATCACGATCGGCTTTCGCGCCGCCCGCGCCTCGGCGAAAGCGCTGAGCAGGCTTTCCGCCTCGCGGATGCCCTCGATATAGGCGGCGATCACGTCCACTTCGGGGTTCTCAGCGAGCCAGCCGATGCACTCGCCCACCGTTACGTCGGCCTCGTTGCCGGTCATGATGCAGAGCGAGGCGCCGATCCCGCGATTGCGGGCGAGCGTGTAGAGGTGGGTGCCGTAGGCGCCCGATTGCGAGGCGATGCCGATGCGGCCCGGGATCGGCCAGCCGCTGTCGAAAGAGGAGGAGAAGGTCGCGTAATAGCCGGTGCGGCCGTCGAACACGCCGAGGCAGTTCGGCCCCAGAAGCCGCATCCCATGGCGCCGCGCATGCGCGACGAGCCGGGCCTGGGCCTGCTCCCCGGCCTCGTCCACCTCCGCGAAGCCGGCGGTGAACATGATCGCGGCCTTGGTGCCGCGGGCGCCGAGATCCTCCACCGCCTGCTCGGCGATCGCGGCGGGGACGGCGATGATGGCGACATCCGGCGTGCCCGGCAGGTCGGCGACGGAGGGGTACGCCTTCAGCCCCTGCACTTCGGCCCGGTTCGGGTTGACCGGCCAGACCTCGCCCTTGAACCCCGAAAGCTTGAGGTACTTGATCGGCCGCCCGCCGATGCGCGTGGGATCGCCCGAGGCGCCGAGCACGGCGATGGAGCGCGGCGCGAGCAATGGCGTGAGAGCGGCGAAGCGTTGAGCCATGGGCGGACATTCTCCCCGTATTTGCCCCGATCGTGACGAGGGGTTCGTGGGCGCGCAAGCGCTCCCGGCTCGACAGCGGCGGCGGGGCAGGGCAATCGGCGGCGCATGACCAGCCTTGCCATCGCACGGCACCTGCTGTTCGCGGCGGGCCTCGCCTGCCTCTCGGCCGCGATCGTGCGGGCGATGATCGGGGTCCGCATCATGGACCGGCCGAACGGGCGCAGCGCTCACGAGCGGCCGACGCCGAAGGGCGGCGGGCTGGGCGTCGTGGCGGCGTTCGTCGTGGGCCTGCTCGTGCTCTACGGCTGGGCGGATTTCGCGCGGCTGGCGCAGCCCTACTTCCTCGGCGTGATCGCCGCCTCGGTGGCGATGTCGGTGGTGGCGTTCCTCGACGATGTGCGGGATTTCCCGTTCGCGGTGAAGCTCGCCGCCCAGCTTCTGGCCGCGCTCGCCGCCGTCGGCACCGGCGTCTATGTGCGGAGCTACGCGATTCCCTATGCGGGGATGCTAGCGATCGGCTGGATCGGCGCGCCGGCGACACTGGCGTGGATATTGTTCACCACCAACGCGGTGAATTTCATCGACGGGCTGAACGGGCTGGCGGGGGGCGTTTCCTTGATCGCGGCCTGCTTCCTGGCCGGGATCGCCGCCGAGCACGGCGCCTGGTTCGCCTATTTCGCCGCGCTCCTGCTGGCGGCGGGGCTGTTCGGCTTCCTGCCGTTCAACTGCCCCCGTGCCCGCATCTTCATGGGCGACGTCGGCAGCCAGTTCTGCGGCTTCGTGCTGGCGATGCTCGGCGTGATCGCGAGCCGTTTCGATGGGGTACGGCTCTCGTTGCTGCTGATGCCGATGCTGCTTTCGGGGGTGCTGTTCGATGTCGCCTTTACGCTCGCCCGGCGTCTCTTGAACGGCGAGCGCGTCACCCAGGCGCATCGTGGGCACCTCTATCAGCTCGCGCACCGGGCAGGCATGCCAGCCATGGCGGTAACGCTGATCCACTGGGGGTTCGCGGTCTGGGGCGGCCTCTGCTGCCTCGTGTTCATCGCCGCGCCCTCGCCCGCCAAGCCTTACGTACCGCTGCTGGCGCTGGCGCCGCAGGGGCCTTGGACCGTCTTTGTTATCGGGCGAGCGCGGGCGGCGGGGCTGACGCGCTGGTAGCAGTCGCGCGCAGGGGCACGAGCAGCAGCGCCCCGGCGCCGAGCAGCACCAGGATCACCGCCATGCCCACGCGCTGGCCGCCGGCGAGCGCGGTCGCGAGCGCGATGCAAGCCGGCCCCACAAAGCCTGTTACCCGGCCGGAGAGCGCATAGAGCCCGAACTGGGCGTTGCGCGCCTCGGGCGGCGCGAGCCGGGCCATCAGGCTGCGACTGGCTGATTGGGCGGGGCCGACGAACAGGCCGAGACCCAGCGCGCAGGCGCAAAACAGGGTGGCCGATCGCACGATCAGCGCGCCGGCTCCGAACGCCATCAGCGCCGCGAGCGCCGTCAGGATCACCGCCTTGGCGCCGATCCGGTCCTCGACCAGGGCGAACAGGGCGGCGCCGATCCCGGCGGTCACGTTGAGCGCAATGCCGAGCGCGAGCACGGCCTCTGCATCCATCCCGAACGTCCCCGCGGCATAGAGGCCGCCAAAGGCGAACAGGGCGGTCAGTCCGTCCGCGTAAAGCATCCGCGCGAGCAGGAAGCGGCGAAGCGTCGGTGCCCGCGCGGCGTCGCGCAGCGATGCGGCGAGCCCGTCGGCGCCGCGCCGGAGTGCCACGCGCCAGGGCGCCGGGGCCGGCTGAGGGGGCGCGAAGGCAAGCATCGGCCACGCGAACAGCGCCATCCAGCCCGCCGCCAGGAGCGCGGTCGCCCGCACGTTCCCCGCATCGGCTCGCGAGAGGCCGAACAGCGGCGGATCGGGCCGCACCAGCAGGAACAAGGAAAGCGCAAGGCACAGCAGGCCGCCGCCGTAGCCGCAGGCCCAGGCGATGCCCGAGAGGCGCCCGAGCCTGCCCGGCGCGGTGATCTGAGGCAGCATGGCGTTGTAAAAGACGAGCGCGGTCTCGAAAGCGAGCGTCCCGCAACCGGCCAGCGCCAGAGCGAGCACCGCATCGCCCGCGCGCGGGCGGACGAACCAGAGCGCGCCGGTCAGCCCGATCATCAAGGCGGTAAAGAGGCCGAGCAGCGCGCGGCGCCGGCCTCCCGCATCGGCAAGCGCCCCGAGCGGTGCGGCGGAAAGGGCGATGGCAAGGCCCGCGGCCGCTTGCGCCGCGGCCCACCAGGATGTGCCGCGGACCGCATCGGGGGCGACCGCGCGGACGAAATAGGCGGGAAAAACGAAGGTGACGACGACGGTACTGAAGGCCCCGTAAGCCCAGTCGTACAGGCAGAAGGCGAGGGCGGCGCGGCTCCGCCCGTCAGCCTCAGTCGCTCTCGCTGGTGGCCGTTGCCTTGCGCACCTCGCCGTGCTGCTGCTCCTCGGCCTCTACCGCGGCGCGGCGCGAACGGCTCGCCGCCTCCGCCATGACGGTGCGAAGATCGCGCAGGAAGCCGGTGCCCTTCAAGGTACGCTGCACGAGCACGCTGCGCCGGTCGAGCGGATCGACCTTGCGGCGCGCGAGATCGAGCTCGCCGAGCCGGTCGAGCGCGCGCGTGATGGCGGGCTTGGAGACGTGCAGTTCGGCCGCCAGCCCGCGCACGGTGTGATTGTTGTCATCGAGATAGCAGGTCAGGAAAACCCCGAGCTGGCGGGCCGACAAATCCGGCCCGTCGCGGCGCACCAGGGCGACGATCGTGTCACGTAGGATCTGGATAAGCTGGTCCGGGGCAGGGCTCGTTGCCATTCAAGTCCACTCCTCCAAACAGGGGGCCTGCTCGGGTCGGGTCGGCGCCCACAACTCCAGCAAGGTTTCGGCTCGCGCATCAAATACACGCGGCGTGCGCGCCCGTTGCACCGCCCTCACGACGATGTTACCCGCCTGTTCCGGTTGGCTTCGGCATCAACGAACGTTCGCGGATCGCGGCGAATATCGCGCGCATCGCCTGCGCCTCGCCGCCCTCCGGCCGGCCGGGCTGGGTCTGGTCGTTCCAGGCATAAAGATCGAGATGCGCCCAGGGAACCGGTACTCTCACAAAACGCTGGAGGAAGAGCGCGGCGACGATGGCGCCGGCGAAGGGCTTGCTGGAAACATTGTTGAGATCGGCAACGGGCGATTGCAGCCACGAATCGTAGCCGGCCCATAGCGGCAGCCGCCACACCGGGTCGTGGCACCCAAGGCCAGCGCGTGTGATCGCTTCCGCCCAGCCGTCATCGTTGCAGAACAGCGCCGGCAGCTCGGGGCCGAGCGCGACGCGCGCCGCCCCGGTCAGCGTCGCGCAATCGACGAGCAGCGACGGAGTCTCCTCCGCCGCCTCGGCCAGCAGGTCGCACAACACGAGCCGTCCCTCGGCGTCGGTGTTGCCCACCTCGACGGTCGGGCCGGCGCGGGTTCGAAGCACGTCGAGCGGGCGCATGGCGGTGCCCGACACCGCGTTTTCCACGCAGCCGATCCGCACAGCTAGGCGGATCGGCAGGTCGGCCTCCATCACCAGCCGCGCCAGCCCGAGCACGGTGGCTGCGCCCCCCATGTCCTTCTTCATCCGCAGCATCCCGGCCGAGGGCTTGAGGTCGTAGCCGCCGGTGTCGAAGCACACGCCCTTGCCGCAGAGCGACAGCAGCGGCGCCGACGCATGAGCGCCGCTCCCCGCCCAGCGGAAGCTCGCCACCATGGGCGCGCGGGCCGAGCCGCGGCCGACGGCGGCGACGGCAGGGTAGTCGCGCTCCAGCTCGCTGCCCTCGGTGATGCCGCCCGCGGCGCCGTATCTCTTCCCAAGCGCCACCGCGAAGCCCGCCAGTTCACGCGGGCCGAGATCGTTGGCCGGCGTATTGATCAGGTCGCGCACCATCCAGGTGGCGGCGGCCGCGGCGAGCGCCTGGCGGCGGTCGCCCTCGGCGAACAAGCGCGCGGGAGCGCGCTTCGGCTGCTTGTAGGTGGTGAAGCGGTAGGCACCGAGGCAGAAGCCGAGCACCGCTGCGTCGGCATCATAGTCGCCGGGCGCGAGCCGCCAGACGCTCGCCTCGGGTAGGCGCAGCGCGAGGTTGCCGAAAGCGAACGGCGAGCGGTCGTCGCCGAGGCCGAGAACCGCGGCGTCCAGCCCCGCTGTACCCGGCAGCAGCACGAGTTCCTGCGCCGCGCCGGTGAACGCGCAGTCGCGCAGGAAGGCCGCCTGCGGCGCGGGCAGCGCCTCGAGCAGACGCGCGAGCCCCTCGGGGCGGACGGCATGGATCGGCCGCGCGCCCTCCCCGCTTTCGGCGATGCAGTCGAGCGTTCGGTCAGAGGCCATATCGGTTCCCGCGACTAGTCGAGCAAATGGCCGAAGCGCCTGGCCTTCGTCGCGAGATAACGGTCGTTGACGCCGTTCGGCGCGAAGGCGTGCGGCACGCGGCCCGCCACCGCGATCCCGCAGGCGGCCAGCGCCGCGATCTTGTGGGGATTGTTGGTAAGCAGGCGCACGCGGTGCAGCCCGAGCGCCTCCAGCATCATCGCCGCCACCATGAAGCTGCGCTCGTCGGCGCCCCAGCCGAGCGCGCGGTTGGCGTCGAGCGTGTCGAGGCCGCGATCCTGCAGCGCATAGGCACGGAGCTTGTTGACGAGCCCGATCCCCCTGCCCTCCTGCGCCAGATAGAGGAGGACGCCCGCATGTTCCTGCGCCATGCGCCGGATCGCGCCGCGCAATTGCGCGCCGCAATCGCAGCGGAGGCTGCCGAGCAAATCGCCGGTGAAGCACTCCGAATGCAGCCGCACGAGCGGGGCTTCGAGCGAATGCGGATCGCCGAGGACGATCGCGAGATGCTCCACCCCGCCATCATCGGTGCGGAAAGCGACGATTCGCGTCTCGTTGGCGTCGTCGAGCGGCACCAGCGCCTCGGTGACGCGGGTCAGGCCGGCGACGCCGGCTCCGGGGTAGGCGGCCGCGTCGGCCGCGGGCACGCTCAGCAGGCCGAGCCGGGCGAGCGTGCGCGCCGCGTCTGGCCGGGCCGGCGCGGCCAGCACGGCGGGCAACAGACGGGAGAGCTTGACCAGCATCAGCGCCGCCGGAGCGGCCTCGGGCGCGGCTGCGGGCGTCGGCGCGGAAGGCCGCTCTTGCGGGAGCGTGGGATCGGCAAGCGCCTGGACGGACGGCACGGTGAGCAACGGGCCCGGCAGCTCCAGAGCCACGGCGGGATCGGGCGGCACCGGGCGATGCAGAATCGCGGCGGCACGCACCGGCGCCACCAGCAGCACCGGCGTGCCCTCCGTGAGTTCAGCGAATTCGGCCAGGCCCCGCTCGCCCACCGTCTCGGCCGCCAGCACGACGAGCGGCGCGGAGCCTTCCAGCAACACGGGGGCGCCTCGGCGCAGCTCGGCGGCGGCGCGATGCACGGCACGCATGGGACCGATCGCGGGAGCGGCCATCGAAGCGAGGGGGGCGGCGCCGGGGGCGCCGGGCGAGAAAAGGGTCATGGCCGGTTCACTCCCCAAACATCGCCTTTGCCGCACGTCGGTCAAGGTTCGCAGACATGCGTTCGCCGGTGGGCCGGCCCGGCGGGGCCGGGCGGTGCCGGCCAGGTCTCGCAACTGTCACGAGATGGTTATAATCAGCCCGACGGGCTCGCGAGTAAGTGAGTGATCTAATTTCGTGAGCACACGTTCGTGGGATGCGGAAATCCGTGAGCGGGTCCTAGAGTGCGCTTCGGCGTTCATCTCGGTTCCAACCCGACCGGGTGAGCCGTTCTTGTCGGACTGCTCTGTCCGCCTCAGTGGCAAAGGAACAATAAGATGTCGAGCGAGCGACCCATCCTGATCGTGGACGACGATGCCGACCTGCGTGCGACCCTGGCGGAGCAGCTCGCCGTCGATGGCGAGTTCCAGTCGGTCAAGGCGGCGAGCCTCGCCGAAGCCGAGGAGAAACTGAATGAGCCGGATGCGCGCTTCGACGCGGTGATCCTCGACGTGCGCCTGCCGGACGGCGACGGGCGGGATTTCTGCGTCAAGCTCCGCCGCCAGGGGCACAAGATGCCGGTGATCATGCTGACCGGATCGGACGCCGAGACGGACGTGGTGCGGGGGCTCGATTCGGGGGCGAACGATTACGTCGCCAAGCCGTTCCGCCTGGCCGAGCTGCTGGCCCGCCTGCGCGCCCAGCTCCGCATCTTCGAGAACAGCGAGGACGCGGTGTTCACCATCGGGCCATATACGTTCCGCCCGTCCGCCAAGCTCTTGCAGGATCCGCACAAGAACCGCCGCATCCGGCTGACCGAAAAGGAGGCGGCGATCCTGAAGTTCCTCTATCGCGCGGGCGATCGGGCGGTGGCGCGGCAGATCCTGCTGAACGAGGTCTGGGGCTACAATGCCGCCGTGACCACGCACACTCTGGAGACCCACATCTACCGCCTGCGCCAGAAGATTGAGCCCGACCCGGCGAATGCGCGGCTGCTTGTCACCGAGGGGGGCGGCTACCGGCTCGACCCCGAGGGGGTGAAGCCGATGGCGATGGCATAGCCCGCCGCGCCGCGACCGCCTCCTGCCCACCCCGGATCAAATCCGGGGCGTTGCTGCATCCCGGCCGCGTTGCGGGAGTTTGATCAGAGCGAGCCTGCCGTTCGCCGGGCCGCCCCGCCTGGAATGGACCGTCACGCATCTAGGACTTGCCACGGCAAGCATCACCCCGCAGACGCTTGGACTAGCCCCATCGGCTTCGGCGGCGAGCCGAGCCTCGGCACACTGACCAGCGTGCTCGGCGTGATCGGCGGCGTGCTGGCGGCCGCCGAGGGCGGCGACGGGTTGCCGGAAGGGCCGGCCTCCTCCGGCCCGTTCTCGGCCGTCTATGCCTTCGGCGACAGCCTGACCGACGCGGGGAATGTCTCGCTGGCGACGCTCGGGACCGTCCCCGTCTCGCCGCCCTATGTCAGCGGGCACTTCACGAATGGCCCGGTCTGGGCGCAGGACGGGGCCCAGGATCTCGGGATGCCGGCGCCGCAGCCGAGCCTCGCCGGCGGGACGGACTTCGCCTATGGCGGCGCGCAGACCGGCAGCACGCCGGCGCACACCGCCAACCCCACCGACCTGGTCGGCCAGTACGCGCAGTTCCTGCTCCAGGACCCGCGCCCGCAGCCCGACACGGTGGCACAGACGCTCGCCTGAAACCTCGCGCGGCGCGGCGCGATCCGCTAACCCGCGCCGATGCAGGACGAGACCGAAAGCGCCGCCGCGCCGCCGCAAGCGGACGCCACGCCGCCCCCGCCGGCCGAGGACGACATCCGGCTCGCCGAGGCGCTGATCTTTGCCTCCGCCCAGCCCGTCTCGCCGCGCCAGCTCGTCCAGGTGCTGCCGGAGGCGGCGGACGCGGAGGCGGTGATCGCGGCGCTGCGCCGCCGCTATGCCGGTCGGGGCGTGGAGCTGGTCGATGCCGCCGGCGGCGTGATGTTCCGCACCGCGCCCGACCTCGCGCCCGCGCTGCGGAAGGTGATCGAGGTGCCGCGGCGCCTGCCGCGGGCGGCGATGGAGACGCTGGCGATCATCGCCTACCACCAGCCGGTGACGCGCGCCGAGATCGAGGCGATGCGCGGCGCCTCACTTAGCCAGCAGACGCTGGAGACGCTCCTGGAGGCGAACCTGGTGGCCCCGGCCGGCCACAAGGAGGTGCCGGGACGGCCCACCTTGTGGGCGACCACGCCCACGTTCCTCGCCCGCTTCGGCCTGACGAGCCTTGCCGACATGCCGCGCCGGGAGGATTTGCTGGTCGATCCGCTCACCGCGCCGCAGCCGCCGGCAGCCGAACCGCCAGCGGAACGGGCCGCGGAGGAGGCACCCGAGCGCGGCGATTGAACCTCTGGCGTTAGGCTTCTGTTCCCGCCGCGCGCTTTTCCTGCTAAGCGGCGGCGGCGCATAGCCACATCTGGCGCGCGCTATAGATTTACGGCCGGAGAGCCGCCCCGCTTATGTTCGACTTCGCCTGGTCCGAGATCGGCGTGATCGCCGTGGTCGCCCTGATCTTCATCGGGCCCAAGGACATGCCCGTGGCGATCAAGGCGGTGAAGGGCGCGATCAACAAGGCCCGCCGCATGGCCTCCGAGTTCCAAACCCATGTGGACGAGATGGTGCGCGAGGCGGACCTCCAGGAAGTCCGTGATTCGATCGGCGGCATCGCCGGCTTGCGGAAGTTCGGGGTCGCCGGGGCGTTGACGAAGCTGATCGACGACGACGGCACGATCCGCCGCAGCCTAGCCGACCCGCTGACCTCCACCTCGCTCTCATCGCCCCCCGCCCCCCAAACCGAGCCGGTGCCGCTCGATCAGGCGTTTGTCGTAACCGCCGAGCGTCCCGAGGCCGAAGCGGCGCCCGACGCAGCCACCGTGGCTTCGATCGAGGAGTCGGTGCCCGAGGCGGTGGCGGAGCCAGAGGGGGCGGAACGGCTGATTGAGGTTCCGGCGTTCATCCCGCCCCGGATCACGCTCGTGAAGCGGCCGGCGGCACACGCACCGAAGCCGCCCCCCTTCATCCCTCCGCGCGCGGCGCCGCCGCCCTCGCTGCGCGCCTGAACCGGCAAGATGCTCGACAATCCCGACAAGCTGATCGACGACGATCCGATCGACGACAAGCCGATGCCGCTGCTCGATCATCTGGTCGAGCTCCGCCGCCGGCTGATCTTCTCGATGTGCGCGTTCCTGGTCGCCTTCGCGGGCTGCTACTACTTCTCCGGGCGCATCTTCTATTTCCTCGCGCGCCCGCTGGCGAAGCTCCTGATCGCGCACGGCAACGCCGATCCGCACCTGATCTACACGCAGCTTTACGAAGCCTTTTTCACCTACCTCAAGGTGGCGATGTTCTCGGCCGCCTTCATCAGCTTTCCGATCATCGCCGGGCAGCTTTGGATGTTCATCGCGCCGGGCCTTTATCGGAGCGAGAAGCGGGCCCTGCTCCCGTTCCTGATCGCCACCCCGGTGCTGTTCTTCATGGGCGGCGCGCTCGCCTACTACGTGATCTTCCCCTACGCCTGGAGCTTCTTCCTGAGCTTCCAGTCAAACACGGGTGCTGGCGGTGTGCCGATCGAGCTCAACGCCAAGGTGGGCGAGTACCTCGACCTGGTGATGAAGCTGATCTTTGCCTTCGGCATCACCTTCCAGCTTCCGGTGCTGATCACCTTGCTGGCCAAGGTCGGCATCGTCTCGCCCAAGGGTCTCGGGCGCTTCCGCCGCTATGCCTATGTCGGCATGTTCATCGTCGCCGCTGTGCTGGCGCCGCCCGACGTGTTCACCCAATGCGGCCTCGCGCTGCCGCTGATCGCACTCTATGAGGTTTCGATCCTCTGCGCCCGGATGGTCGCGCCGAAGCCGGTGGAGGTCTGAGGCGGGCTGTCCGTCCGCATTGTGAATTCTTTTACCCCCCAACGTCACGGCCGGGCTCGGCCCGGCCACCCACGATTTTGCCGCCTACAAGAAAAGTCGTGGGTGCCCGGGCCAATCCCCGCGTACGCGAGGACCGGCATGACGGGAAGGGAGGCAGCCAGAGAGCAGGGCCAACCTTCATGCACGACATCCGCGCCATTCGCGCCGACCCCGGAGGCTTCGATGCCGGTCTGGCACGCCGCGGGCTGGCGCCGGTCTCGGGCAAAGTGCTGGAATTAGACGAGAAGCGCCGAGCCCTCGTCACAGAATTGCAGAATTGGCAGGCGGACCGGCGTGCCCGCTCGAAGCGCATCGGCGAGCTGATGAAGTCCGGGCGCGCGGAAGAAGCCGCGCAGCTCAGGGCCGAGATCGACGCCGCCACCCCAGCCGTTTCGGAAGACGAGGTGCGCGCGGTCGAGCTGGAGCTGAAGGGTTTACTGGAAACTCTGCCCAACCTGCTCGACCCCGACGTGCCGGAGGGCGCCGATGAGTCCGCCAACGTCGTCCTTTCCCAGCACGGCGAGCCGCGCGATCTCGGCTTCCAGCCGCGCCAGCACTTCGAGCTCGGCGAGGCGCTCGGGATGATGGATTTCGCGCTTGCCGCCAAGCTCGCCGGCACGCGCTTCGTTGTGCTACGGGGCCAGCTTGCGCGGCTCGAACGTGCGCTCGGCCAGTTCATGCTCGACCTGCACACCCGCGAGCACGGCTATACCGAGACAGCGGTGCCCTATCTGGTCAACAGCGCCACCGCCTATGGGACGAACCAGCTTCCCAAATTCGCCGAAGACTTGTTCCAGACCACGGACGGGCGCTGGCTCATCCCGACCGCCGAGGTGCCGCTCACCAACACCGCGGCGGGCGAGATCATCCCGGAGAAAGACCTCCCGCTCCGGCTGACGGCGCTGACCGACTGTTTCCGCAGCGAGGCAGGGGCGGCGGGCCGCGACACGCGCGGGATGATGCGCCAGCACCAGTTCCGCAAGGTGGAGCTGGTCTCCATCACCCACCCCAGCCAGAGCGAGGCCGAGCACGAGCGGATGACACGCGCGGCGGAGAAGGTGCTCGCCGCGCTCGGCCTGCCGTTCCGGCGGGTGCTGCTGTGCGCCGGCGATACCGGGCCGAGCTCCGCCAAGACGTTCGACCTCGAGGTGTGGCTCCCCGGCCAGCAGGCCTGGCGCGAGATCAGCTCCTGCTCCAATTGCCGGGATTTCCAGGCGCGGCGGATGAACGCGCGTTTCCGCAGCGCCGCCGACAGCAAGGCGCTCGGCTTCGTCCACACGCTGAACGGCTCGGGCGTTGCCGTGGGCCGGGCGCTGATCGCGGTGATGGAGAATTACCAGCAAGCCGACGGGTCGATCATGATCCCCGAACCGCTCTGGCCCTACATGGGCGGCGCGGAGCGCATCGCGGCCCGTTGAGGCGACCCGACGCGGCGCCTATGGTTCCGCCCACATGTTGTTCCTCGCCCTCGGCGGCCTGATCCTGGTGCTGTTCCTGTTCGGTCTGCGGGCGTTCGAGCGGGCCTCGGTCGGCACTGTGAAATCGTTCGGCCTGTGGGTTGTGGCGCTCGGCGGTCTAAGCCTCGCGCTTCTGCTGGTGCTGACCGGCCGCGCCGGCCCCGCGATGGCGGCGCTCACCTTGCTCGGTCCGGCGATCTGGAACCGCCTCCGCCCCGCCGCCCCGGCTTGGTTCGCCGGCACTTTCGGGGCGGCCGGCCCGCGCCAGCCGCCGCGCGGCGCAGCGATGTCGCGCGAGGAGGCGTATGAGGTGCTCGGTCTGCGTCCCGGCGCCAGCGCGGCGGAGATCCGCGAGGCGCACCGCCGGCTGATGCGCGCCGCCCACCCCGACAGCGGCGGCTCGGACTGGCTCGCCTCCCGGATCAATGCCGCACGCGATACGCTGCTCGGCGGCCGGGCTTGGCGCGGATGACGGAGAGTTGCGGTTGATGACGTGACTCGCGCGCTAATTGCGAGCCACAATTCCGCCCAGTGGGCGTGCTGAGCGGGCGCATCCCCGAAGCCCATGCAGGAGACTTCCAACGATGAAGAAGCTGCGCAAGGCCGTACTGCCCGTTGCCGGCCTCGGCACACGCTTCCTTCCCGCCACCAAGGCGACCGCCAAGGAAATGCTGCCTGTCGTTGACAAGCCCCTCATCCAATACGCGATCGAGGAAGCCCGGGCAGCCGGGATCGAGCAGTTCTGCATGGTGACGGGCCGCGGCAAGACCGCGCTCGTCGAGCATTTCGATATCGCCTTCGAATTGGAGGCGACGCTGCGTGAGCGCAACAAGACCGACGCTCTCGAGCTTCTTCGTTCCACCCAGGTCGAGCCCGGGTCGATGGTGACGGTGCGCCAACAGGTGCCGCTCGGGCTCGGTCATGCGATCTGGTGTGCGCGCGCCTTCATCGGCGAGGATCCGTTCGCGATCCTGCTGCCCGACGATCTCGTGCTGTCCGAAACGCCGTGCCTGCGCCAGCTCGCCGACGCCTACCGTGACACGGGCGGCAACATCGTCGCGGTCACCGAGGTGCCGCGCGCCCAGACCAACCGCTACGGGATTCTCAAGACCGGCCGCGACGACGGCAGGCTGGTCGAGGTGACGGGCTTGGTCGAGAAGCCGAAGCCCGAGGAGGCGCCGTCCAATCTCTCCATCATCGGGCGCTACGTGCTGATGCCCGAGGTGATCGGCGAACTGTCGCGCATGGAGCGCGGCGCGGGCGGCGAAGTGCAGCTCACCGACGGTATGGCCCGCCTTATCGGGCGCCAGCCGTTTTACGGCCTGCGCTACGAGGGCAAGCGCTTCGACTGCGGCGACAAGGCCGGCTTTTTGGAGGCGCAGATCGCCTTCGCTCTGAAGCGGCCTGATCTCGGACCGGCAGTGCGCGCCTTCCTCAAGAATTATGTTTGAACATCAGAGAGCGCACCGGCATGGCCTTCTCGCACCGCTTCGATCCCACCACGTTGCGCGAATACGACATCCGCGGGATCGTGGGGCAAACGCTGCACTCGGCGGACGCCTTCGCGATCGGCCGCACCTTCGGCAGCATCGTCGCGCGTGGCGTCGGCAAGCGGGTCGCGGTGGGTTATGACGGGCGGCTATCGAGCCCGGATTTGGAGGCAGCACTCGTCGATGGGCTGAAGGCGAGCGGGATCGACGTGCTGCGCGTCGGTCGCGGGCCCACGCCGATGCTCTATTTCGCCGCGACCACACGCGAGACCGACGGCGCGGTGATGGTGACCGGCAGCCACAATCCGCCCGACTACAACGGCTTCAAGATGATGCTCGGCCGCAACCCGTTCTACGGCCCGCAAATCCGGGAGCTCGGGGAGCTCGCCGCCGCGGGCGACGTGGTGGCATCGGCTGAGGGCAGCGTGCAGGCGATCGACGTCAGCAGCGATTACGTGGCGCGGTTGTTGCAGGACTGGGACGGCGGCGACCGCACGCTGCACGTCGTCTGGGACAACGGCAACGGCGCGGCGGGCGAGGTGTTGCAGCGGCTCGTCGCCGGGCTGCCGGGCGAGCATGTGGTGCTGAACGGCACGATCGACGGGCGCTTTCCGTCGCACCATCCCGATCCCACCGTGCCGAAGAACCTCGAGCAACTGATCGCCGAGGTGCGCCGGCGCGGCGCCGACGTCGGCGTCGCGTTCGATGGCGACGCCGATCGCATCGGCCTCGTCGATGACCAGGGCACGGTCATGTTCGGCGATCATCTGCTCATCCTGCTGGCGCGCGACGTGCTGCGCGCGCGGCCGGGTGCGACGATCATCGGCGACGTTAAGGCAAGCCAGGTGCTGTTCGACGAGGTCGCCAAGGCGGGCGGCGAGCCGCTGATGTTCAAGACCGGGCACAGCCTGATCAAGGCGAAGATGGCGGAGATCGGCGCCCCGCTCGCCGGCGAGATGTCCGGCCACATCTTCTTCGCCGACCGCTGGTACGGGTTCGACGACGCGCTCTACGCGGCGGTGCGCGTGCTCGGCATCGTCGCGCGGCTCGACGTGCCGCTGTCGCAGGTGCGCGGCGCCTTGCCCGAGGTGATCAACACGCCCGAGCTGCGTTTCGATTGCGACGAGGCGCGCAAGTTCGCGGTGATCGAGGAAGTGGCGGCCCGCCTGCGCGCCGAAGGGGCGACCGTCTCCGAGATCGACGGCGTGCGCGTGCTGACCAAGGACGGCTGGTGGCTGCTGCGCGCCTCGAACACCCAGGCCGTGCTGGTCGCTCGCGCCGAGGCAACCAGCGAGGCGGGCCTCGAGCGCCTGAAAGCCGATTTGGTGCGCCACCTGGAGGCATCCGGCCTGAGCGCGCCAGATTTTTCGGGAAGCCACGCGGGGCATTGAAGCGTGGGCCTACGCCCGCGCCGACGCCCGCGCCTCCAACAAGGCGGCCAGCCGATCGCAAAGCTGCTCGCGGCTCACCGGCTTCCTCAGCAAGCTGAAACTGCCGGAAAGCGCCCCGCCTAGTGCCAGCGCCGCGCCCTCCCCCGCATAGCCGGTGAGCAGGATCGCCGGCAGGCCTGGGCGCAGCGCCTGGGCACGGCGGATCACGGCGAGACCATCGCTCCCCGGCATGGCGAGATCGGTCACGATCGCATCGAGCGGCAGTCCCACCTCGATCAGACGGACAGCTTCGGCGCCGTCGGCAGCCTCGGTCACGTGATAGCCGGCGGACTCCAGCTCGTGGGCCAGCGTGCCGCGGACCAGCGGATCATCGGCCACCACCAGCACGCGGAACTCGGCGCCTTCGGCGTCCACTACCGGCCCTGGCGCGGATGGGGGCCGCTGCGCGGCGGCGGCCGGGAACCACAGCGTGACCGTGGTCCCTCCGCCCACCCGGCTGTCGATCGCCAGCGCCCCACCCGATTGCTCGGCGAACCCGCGCGCCATCGCCAGCCCGAGCCCGGTGCCCTGCCCGATCGGCTTGGTCGTGAAGAACGGCTCCGAGGCACGCGCGAGCGTCTCCGCGCTCATGCCAACCCCGGTATCGCCGACCCGCAGGCGCACATAGGCCCCCGGCGACAGCCCGGCGCGGTGCGCGAGGGGATCGGTGACGGTCTCGCTGTCGGCCGATAGCGTCAGACGGCCGCCTTCCGGCATCGCGTCGCGCGCGTTGGTTGCCAGATTGACGAGCGCGGTCTCGAGCTGGGTGCGGTCGGCCAACAGTGGCGGCAGCCCCGGTTCGGCCTGCACCAGCACGTCGATCTGCGCGCCGAGCGCATGTTCCAGGATTTCGTGCAGCCCTTCCAGGACGTCGGCCGCCGCGAGCGGCTCGGCGCGCAAGTCGCTGCGGCGGCCGAAGGCGAGCAGGCGGCCGGTGATCGCCGCGCCGCGCGCCGTGGCATCGAGCACCATCCGCGCGAAGCGGCGGACGGCCTCCGGGTCGGCGGAGCGCCGCTCGATCAGCGCCGCACCCCCCTGTACCGCCTGGAGCACGTTGTTGAAATCGTGCGCGATGCCTCCCGCGAGCTGGCCGAGCGCCTGCATCCGCTCGGCGTGCGCGGCACGCGCCTGGGCGGCCTGTCGGGCGGCGATCTCGGCGGCGACCCGCGCCTCCAGCTCGCGGTTCAGCTCGCGCAGCCGCTCCTCGTCGCGCCGGCGCGCCGTGATGTCCTGCACCACCCCCACGATGCGGACCATCCGGCCCTGATCGTCGCGCAGCATGCTGCCGCTGGAGGCGGTCCAGCGGATCGTCCCGTCCACATGGCGGATGCGGTATTCGCAGGCATAGTCCTGGCCGGAGGCAACCGCGGCGTCGAAGGTGCGAACCACGCGCGGACGGTCCTCGGGCAGGATGAAGCTGCCCCATTCGCGGCGCGACATGCTGGTCTTGTCGGGCGGGAAGCCGTGCATGACCGCCGCCTCGGGCGACCAGTCGCGCCGGCCGGAGGCGACATCGAGCTCCCAGGTCGCGAGCCCGCCCGCCTTCATCGCCAAGCGCAGGCGTTCCGCCGCCTCGCGCAGCGCCTCCTCCTGGCGGCGGCGGGCGGTGCCGTCGATGCAGACGCCGAGCATCCGCTCCGGCCGTCCATCCGGCCCGGCGTCGGTGCGGCCGATGAACACCAGCCAGTGCACCTCGCCGTTCGGCCAGAGCGCGCGCAACTCGATCCTGAGCGGGCCCGGCCGGGAGAGGAACGCCTCCGCCGCTTCGGCCGCCGCCGCCCGATCGTCGGGATGGATCGCGTGGTGCAGGATCGGCAGCAGATTGGCGTCCGGCATGGGCTCGCGGCCGAGCAGCCTGTACATCTGCTCCGAGCCCAACATCACGCCCGTGGCGACGGAACGCTCCCAGGTGCCGATCCCGCCCGCCTCCTGCGCCAGGCGCAGGTGCTCCTCGCTAGCCCGCAGCCGGTGCTCGGCGAGCTTGCGCGCCGTTATGTCGCGGAAATAGACGGCGACGCCCGAAGCGCCGGCGATACCGATGGTGACGGAGACGAATGCACCCGTGGTCGGGGAGTGTCCCTCGAACATCAGCGGGGTCCGTGTCGCGGCGACCTGGCGCAGCGCGGCTTCGTTGTAGGTGCCGATCATGCTCGGGAACACGTCCCAGACTGTGCGGCCGATCAGGTCCTCGAGCTGGACGTTCCAGAACTCGAGTGCGCGGCGGTTGGCGTACGTGAAGCGCCAGTCGGCATCGAGTGCATAGAAGGCATCGCCCATGCTCTCCAGCACCGCCGCCGCGTCGAGCGGAGCTTGCTGGTGGAGGCGCGTCCGGGACCCGTCCGGCTGGGGCGACATGATTGTTTGCTTGTGACTCACAGGGCCGCGACGAGGCAGTACAAAACCCTATGAGCCGCAGGCCCGCTAGTCGTCGAACAGCACCCGGTGCGCCGCGCCGTCCAAGTCCGAATACTGCCCGTCCCTGAGCGACCACAGGAATGCCGCAAGGCCGATGCCGCCGAGACAGAGGCTGAGCGCCAGCAGGCCGAAGAGGATGATCATGCCGCCGCTCGCGCTAGGCGCAGGCGGGTGCTGTTCAGCATCACCACCGCCGAGGAAACCGACATGGCCGCCGCGGCGAGCCACGGCGTAACGAACCCGAGCATCGCTAGCGGCACCATCAGCCCGTTATAGCCGAGCGCCAGCGCGAGATTCTGCCGCGTCACCGCCCGGGCGCGCCGCGCGGTGGAGATGGCGACGGCTACCGGCGCCAGCGCGCGGCCCTGATAGACGAAATCCGCCACGGTCTGGCTCAGGTCCGCCGCCGTCGACGGTGAGGCGGAAACGCTGGCCACGGCGAGCGCGGGTCCGTCGTTCAATCCATCGCCCACCATCAGCACGCGCGCGCCGCGTGTCTGCATCGCCTCCAGCGCGGCGACCTTGTCTCGCGGGCGCAGTCCGGCCTGCCATGTCTCGATCCCGAGCGCCGCGGCGATGCGGGAAACGGACTCCGGGCGGTCGCCCGACAGAAGCGCGAGGCGAAGCCCGAGCTTACGCAAGCGCGCGACGGTCGCCTCCGCGTCGTCGCGCAAATGCTCAATGAAGCCGAAGCGGACGGGCGGATGCGCGGGCCGCACGAACCACAGCTCCGGTCCCTCGCCCGCCCCGGCATCGACCCCGCAGAAGCGGGCGCTGCCGAGCCGAGCCGCGCCGCAGGCAATCCCCGCGCCCGGCATCTCCTCTGCTCCAGCGGCCGGAACCACGGGGGGAGCGGCGGCGCAGAGCACGCGGGCGAGCGGGTGGCGGCTGGCCGCGGCAAGGGCTGCCGCCTCGCGCAGCGCATCCCGGTCCGGGCGGCCGGCAAGGCGAAGCTCGGGTTCGGTAAGCGTGCCGGTCTTGTCGAAAACCACCGTATCGACTTCCGCCAGGCGCTCGAGCGCGGTTGGCGATTTGAGCAGGATGCCGCCCGTGAACAGCCGCCCGGTGGCGATCACCTGCACGAGCGGCACGGCGAGCGCGAGTGCACAGGGACAGGTGATGATCAGCACCGCGCAGCCGACCAGCAGCGCATCCGCGATCGGGGCGCCGCCCACAATGACCCAGTAGAGAAAAGTGCCGAGTGCAAGCAGATGCACAAGCGGCGCATAGCGGCGCGCCACGCGGTCGGCGAGCACGATGAAGCGGGAACGGCGTGCCTCGGCGGCCTCGATCAGCCGCACACATTCGGCAAGCAAGGTTCCGTTGCCGGCCGCGGTGACGCGGATCGTCAGCGGGGCGTCGAGATTAAGCGTTCCGGCAAACACCGCGCTGCCCGCGCCGACCGCGACCGGCCGGCTCTCGCCGGTCACAAGGCTTGTATCGAGCGAGGACTCGCCCGCCTCGACCACGCCGTCGGCCCCGATCCGCTCGCCCAAACCGGCAAGGATCCGGTCGCCGACCGCGATCGCGCTTTGCGGGCGGCGAACCAGCGTGCCGTCCGCTCCGAGCACGACCACATCGCCGCCGCGCAGCGTCAGCAGCTCCTCCGCCGCGGCGTGGGCGCGGCCGCGCGCCTGCGTATCCAGCAGCCGTCCGGCCAGCAGGAAGAACAGCAGCATAACCGCCGATTCGAAGTAGGTCTGCGCGCCGCCGGTCGCGGTCTGCCAGAGGCTCAACCCGGTCACGAGCAGCACGCCGACGCTGATCGGCACGTCCATGTTGGTGCGCCGCTGGCGCAGCGCAAAGAGCGCGGAACCGAAGAACGGCCGGCCGGCATAAGCGATCGCCGGCACCGCGATCAGCGCGCTCAGCCAATGCAGCAGGTCGCGCGTCGCCGCGCCCATCCCCTGCCGCGCGCCCACCCATGTGCCGAGCGCGATCAGCATCACGTTACCCGCCGCGAAGCCGGCCACCGCGAGCGCGCGCAAAAGCCGCCGCGTTACCGCCTCGCGGGCGGCGGCCAGCGCCGACGTCTCGAAGGGCACGAGCCGGTAGCCGAGCGCCTCGATGCGGCCGACGAGCTGCGCGGCGCGCTCCGCCTGGCCGCGCCAGACGAGGCGCAGCCGCCGTGTGGTCATGTTGACCCGGCCGTGCAGCAGCTCCGGCTCGCGCGCCAGCACCGATTCGATCAGCCACACGCACGCGCCGCATTGCAGCCCGTCGATCGCGAGCACCAGTTCGCGGGCGCCGTCATCGAGCGCGGCGACATGGCGCTCCAGGTCAGCGCGCGCCCCCGGCTCCGGTTTCGGCGCCCGCATGGCCGGATCGAGCACGCGCTCGCGGTAGTAGCGGCCGAGCCCAAGTCCCTGGATCACCTCATAGGCCGCGGCGCAGCCCGGGCAGCAGAAGCGGTGCCCGGCCGGCGCGGGCTCGCCGCAATGCACACACGTCGCTTGCGCCAGGGTGTCGGCCCGGACGACCTCGGCCGTCATGGCACGACGAGCCGCGCCGTCGTGCTCATCGCCTGGCCGTCGCGCCGTATCGTGACCGTCACGACCCATTGGCCGCGCCCCAGGGTTTCGGCGGCAACGAACCGGCCCGCACCGCGGCCCGTGAAATGAAGTTCGGTATGCTCGGGCGGCCCCACGGGGCGCTCCGCAGCCGCCTGCACGGCAACCGCGCCGAGCGGAGCGCCGCTACGATCGACGGCCACGAGCCGCGGACGGTGCGCTCCGTCGAGCCGGGCCGTGACCTGCCAGCCGAGCGCCTGCTGCCGCGCCGCCGCGTCCAGCACGCGATTATAGCTGTTGCTGAGATCGAACCCGTCCTCGCCGGCCGTGCCCGGAAAGGAGCGCAGCGCATCGTAAACCATCACGCCGTTGACCGCGAACACCAGCAGCATCGCGCCGGTCAAGCCGAGCGGATACCAACGCCACGGCGTCCGCGCGGCCTCGCTCCGAACCTGCCTCATGGTGCCTGCACTGCCGGGCTGAACCCTTTCGGACCCATGAAGATGCTCCGGTACGTGGTGGTCTCGCCGGTGGCGCGATTACGCAGCACGAAATCGACTGGCTGGGCCCCTTCGACGAGGTGCATCGGACGTCCCGTCACCAGCACGCGGAACGTGCCGGCCTGATCGGGACCGACTGGCAAGTCGAGCTTGCCGGCCGGCAGCAAGTCCCACTCCGCGACCGCGAGCACGGCGCCGGGGAAATCGGGCAGAACCAACTCATAGTTTCCGACTTCCCGGCGCTTGTTCAGAATACGGATGGTGTAGCCGTTCCTGAGTGTGCCATCCGGCAGCATGACATAAAGCGGCGCGCGGTCGCGCTCCACAGACAGCGCCTGCGTGTGCCGCGTGAGCAGCGCCGTCGCTGTCGTGACCAGCGCCACCGCGAGCGCGGCGATGTAGATCACGCTGCGCGCGCGCAGCAGCCGCAGCGGCGCCGGGCGCCCCTCTTTCTTCGCGGCCTGCCGCGCCAGCGTATCCCAGCTTATGAGCCACTTGCTGCGGCCGAGCTTCTCCATCACATGGTTGCAGGCATCCATGCACAGCCCGCAATTGATGCACTCGAGCTGGATACCGTCGCGGATGTCGATTCCGGTGGGGCAAGCATGAATGCAAGCGAGGCAATCGACGCAGTCGCCCGCCGAGCCGGCGTCGCCAGCATGCTTGCCGCGCGTGCGCGGCTCGCCTCGCCACGCCTCATAGGTGACGGTGAAGCTGTGCTCGTCCAGCATGGCCGACTGAAACCGCGGCCAGGGGCACATGTAGGTGCACACCTGCTCGCGCGCCCAGCCGGCGAGCGAATAGGTGGTGAAAGTGAACAGGAAGATGAAGGCGTAAACCTGGGTGGAGGCCGCGCCGGTCCAGAATTCGCGAGTCACCGTCGGCGCATCGACGTAGTACATGATCCAGGCGCCGCCGGTCCAGAATGCGATTGCGAGCCAAAGCCCGTGCTTCAGCGTCTTGCGCCAAACCTTCTCGAACGAGAGCGGTTGCGCGTCGCGCCGCATCCGCTCGTTACGGTCGCCCTCGATCAGACGCTCGACCCACATGAACAGGTCGGTCCAAACGGTCTGCGGGCAGGTGTAGCCGCACCACACGCGACCGACGAGGCTCGTGACGAAAAAGAGGAGCACCGCGCCCGCGATCAGGGCGCCCGCGAGGTAGAAAATGTCCTGCGGCCAGAGTTCGAGCCCGAAGAAATAGAACCGCTCGTTCCAAAGGTCGAGCAGCACGGCTTGATTGGGATGCAGCGGACCGCGGTCCCAGCGCAGCCACGGCAGCAGGTAGTAAGCGGACAGGCAGGCGATCAGCACACCCCACTTGATGCGGCGCATGACGCCGTGCACGGCCATCGGATAGACGCGCACCCGGCTCGCATAGAGCGCGCCGGAGTGCGCCGCGGCCTGTTCGCGGAGCTGGCGGTCGGTCTTGGCGATGCGCGACATCAGTTCTCGCCGCCGCCGAGCGAATGCACGTAAAGCACGACGCTCTTTAAGGTTGCGGGATCGAGCCGCGTGTTCCAGTTCGGCATCACGCCGTTGCGGGGGGTGGTTACTTGCGATACGATCGCCTCGCGGCTGTCACCGTAGAGATGCACATGGCTCGCCAGCCGCGGGGCGCCCATCTCCCGATTGCCCTGGCCATCGGCGCCGTGGCAGGCGGCGCAGTTGTCGGCGAAGATCTTCGCCCCGGCCGACACATCGCGCCCATCGGCCGGATGGCCGTAGAACTTCGTCCACACATAGTCCGCAACCTGCTGGATTTGCCCGGGATTCAGCGCGCCCGACCCGAAGGGCGGCATCTGGCTTTGCCGCGCGTTGGGGTCGCCGCTGCGGATACCGTGCGTCACCGTGGTCTGGATGTCGGCGAGCGTGCCGCCCCAGATCCACGCGCCGGCCGCGAGCGCCGGATAGCCAGGCCGCCCCTGCCCGCCCGGCCCGTGGCACGGCTGGCAGTTGTTGGCGAAGGTGAGCCGGCCATCCACCAGCGCCAGCTCGAGAAGCTTCGGATCCTTGCGGATCTGCTCGAACGGCAGGGCCGCGATCCTGTCGAGCGAGGCGGCACGCGCCGCATTGATGGCGGCGACCTCGTTATCGACCCGCGTGCGCGCCGAATAGCCGAGCAAGCCGCGGAAATAGCCAGGACCATACGGGAACGAGGGAAACAACAGGCAGTAGCCCGCCGCCCAGACGATGGTGGCCAAGAAAATCCATACCCACCATTTGGGCAGCGGCGTGTTGAGCTCCTTGATCCCGTCCCATTCGTGCCCGGTGGTGTCGGTGCCCGAGTAGGCATCCTTTTCGATCTTGGTCGGCACTATTCGTCGTCCTCTAGCGGGATGCGGCCCGGGCGCTCGACCTGTTCCTTGCGGCCGGGCCAGTAGAGGCTGAGGAAGGTGGCCACGAACACCGCCACCATCGCCGCGACGGTGTAATGGTGCAGCCAGTGGGCGAGCGCGAGCAGCGAGGCGGTCATTGCTGGAGCCTCTTCTCGGTGGCGGGGTCGGCGAAGTTGACCAAGGTGCCGAGCATCTGAAGATAGGCGACCAGCGCGTCCATTTCGGTCGGCCCGTCGGGGCTCCCCGGCACGACGTTGGCCTTCGGATAGCGTTTCAGCAGCGCCGAGGCGTCCGCCGTCGGGTCGGCCTGGGCGAGCAGGTCGGCCCGTGCGTTGGCGATCTCCTCGTCGGTATACGGCACGCCGACCTTCCGCAGCGTACGCATCCGGTCGGCGATGTCGTCCGTTTCCAGCTTGTTCTGCGCCAGGAACGCGTAATGCGGCATCAACGACTCGGGCACCATCTCCTGCGGATTGGCCAAATGCGCGTAGTGCCAATCGTTCGAGTATTTGCCGCCGACCCGCGCCAAATCCGGGCCGATGCGCTTGCTGCCCCACTGGAAGGGATGGTCATACATGCTCTCGGCGGCCAGCGAGTAATGGCCGTAGCGTTCCACCTCATCACGCAGCGTACGTATCTGCTGGCTGTGGCAGAGATAGCAGCCCTCGCGCACATAGATGTCGCGCCCGCGCAGTTCGAGCGGCGAGTATGGCCGCACGCCCTGCACCGGCTCGACGGTGGTTTCGATGGTGAACAGCGGCACGATCTCCACAATGCCGCCGACCAGAACCACGAACAGCGAGGCGATCAGCAACAGGATCGCGTTCTTTTCCAAGATTTCGTGTCGGAGTTGCATGTCAGGTTTACTCTCCCGCCACGGCCAGCTCGACCGGATGGGCAACGGCGGGCAGCGCCGGAGCCGGCGTCCCGACGACTGTGCCCCTGGCGGTGCGATAGATGTTGTAGACCATCAGCAGCCCGCCGATCAGGAACATCAGCCCGCCCATCAGGCGGATCACGAAATAGGGATGCACCGCCGCGATCGACTCGATGAACGAGTATTGCAGGAACCCGTACTGATCGTAGGCACGCCACATCAGCCCCTCGGTGATGCCGGCCACCCACATCGAGACGATGTAGAAAACGATCCCCAAAGTGGCGATCCAGAAGTGCCAGGCGGCCAGGCGCGTGGAGTAGAGCGTCGTGCGACCCCACAGGCGCGGGAACACGTAGTACATCGCGCCGAAGCTGACGAACGCCACCCAGCCGAGCGAACCAGAATGCACGTGTCCGATTCCCCAGTCGGTGTAGTGCGACAGCGCGTTGACGTCGCGCACCGACATCACTGGCCCCTCGAAGGTGGACATGCCGTAGAAGCCGACCGACGTCACCAAAAAGCGCAAGCTGGGTTCAGTGCGGAGTTTGTCCCACGCGCCGGACAGCGTCATGATGCCGTTGATCATGCCGCCCCAGGACGGCATCCACAGCATGATCGAGAACACCATGCCGAGCGTTTGCGTCCAGTCCGGCAACGCGGTCCACAGCAGGTGGTGCGGTCCGGCCCAGATATAGATGAAGATCAGCGACCAGAAATGCACGATCGACAAGCGGTAGGAATAGATCGGCCGGTTCGCCGCCTTCGGGATGAAGTAGTACATCATCCCCAAAAAGCCGGCGGTCAGGAAGAAGCCGACCGCGTTATGGCCGTACCACCATTGCACCAGCGCGTCCTGCACGCCAGAGAAGAAGGAATAGCTGCTGGCGCTATAGACCGAAATCGGCCAGGTGAGGTTGTTGACGATGTGCAGGACGGCAATCGTCAGGATGAACGATAGATAGAACCAGTTGGCGACATAGATATGCGGCTCGCGGCGCTTGATCAGCGTGCCGACGAACACCGCCGCGTAGGCCACCCACACGATGGTCAGCCAGAGGTCAATGTGCCACGGCGGCTCGGCATATTCGCGGCTCTTGCTGAAGCCCATCACATAGCTCAGCGCCGCCATGACGATGAAGAACTGGTAGCCCCAGAAGATTAAGTTGGCGAGCGCGTCGCCGCCCCATAGCCGCGCGCGGCAGGTGCGCTGCACGACATAGAACGAGGTGCCGAACAGCGCCGAGCCGCCGAAGGCGAAGATCGCGGCCGATGTGTGCACCGGCCTCAGCCGCCCGAAATTGGTCCACGGCAGGCCGAGGTTGAACGCGGGCCACGACAGCTCGGTCGCCAGATAGACGCCGACCAGGAACGCCACGATCGCCCAGAACAAGGAAGCGACCATGAACTTCCGCACAACGTCGTCGTTATAGACGACCGGCGCGGCAGGCAGGGCGGCGTCAGACATGCCGGGCCGCTCGCGCGCGCGCCGCCGCCGCATCCACCTCGTTAAAGTGTCGACGAATCAGCCCGGCATCGAACGCGACGGCGAGTCCAGCGAGCGACAGGCCGAACACGTACATCTCATTGTCGCGGGCGCCGGCCGCGAGAAACAGCCCGGCCAGCCCGAACACCACCCACATCAGCCCGACCGCCAAGTCGCTCGGCTTAATATCCATTTCCCACTCCGCCGTTCCTCGGGGCGCGCCGGACGCGCCGAACCGGGGCGAAGAGTGCGGTGCGTTCGCACCTGCGACATTGATCGAGATCAATGGTCCGGTGCGCCCGCCGGTCTACCCGCGCGGGATATGCCCGCGTCGCTCCCCTTGCTCGGATCGCTGTGCAGCCCACAGGCGCTGCACGGCGGGCTGCTCGTCGGGCTGTTCCTGGCGGGCGCGACCGGCAGCACCATGCATTGCGTGCCGATGTGTGGCGGCTTCGTGCTGGGGCAGGTGGCCGACAGCCTCACCCGTTTGCCCGCCGCGCGCCTCTGCGAATGGCAGCGGGTCCGGGCGGGCTTGCTGCTGCCCTACCATCTGGGCCGACTCACCACCTACGCGGCGCTTGGCGCGCTGGCGGCGTCGGCTACGGCGGCGCTGCTGCATGGCACATGGTTTCCCCGGCTTTCGGCGGCGTTGCTCGCCCTCGCGGCGGCGATCTTCGGCGCGCAGGCGCTGGGCCGCCTGCGAAGCAACGGCACCGGCACCTTCGGGCGGGCCATCGCGCGGCTCGGCGTGCGGCTGAACGGCGGGCGGATGGCAAACCACTACGCGCTCGGCCTGCTGCTCGGGTTGCTGCCCTGCGGCTTTGTGTACGGCGCGCTGACGGCGGCGGCGGCGTCCGGCAGCGCCGCGACGGGCGCGGCCGCGATGCTCGCCTTCGGCCTGGGCACCGCGCCGGCCCTGATCGCGGTCGGCATCGCGGGCCAAGCCGCGGGTCACCGCTGGCGACAAGGGCTCGCCCGGCTCGGCCCGGCGGTGATGGCGGCGAATGCGGCGCTGCTGCTCGGGCTCGCGCTGACCGATCTCGCCGCGACGTAAAGTCTACGGCGTCGCCACGCGCCTCAGTGTCTGCAAGGGCGTGCCGGTGATGCTGTCCTCGCTCGGCAGCTCGCTCGCAGCCCACCCGCCGCCGAGCGCCTGCACCAGCGCGACACTCGCGATGAAGCGAGACTGCTGTACCGCAAGCGCCGACTGCTGATCGCTCAGCAAGGTCTCCTGCTGGGTGATGACGGAGGTATAGGCAACCGTCCCGGCGCGGTATTCGTTCAGCACCACATCGAGCGCGCGCTGCGCCGCGTGCACCGCGTTGTCCTCCGCCGCCGCTTGGTTCTGCAAAATCCGCAGCGCCGCCAGCTCGTCCTCGACTTGCTGGAACGCGGTCAGCACGGTTTGCCGGTACGTCGCCACCGCCTGCTCATAGGTCGCGCGCGCCGCCTGCACCGCCGCGGTGCGGGTCCCGCCCTCGAACAGGTTTTGCGTCGCGCTCGCGCCAATCGACCACAAACTGTCGGCGACGCTCAGCAATCCGCTGATCGGGTTGCCCGCGAATCCGCCGGTCGCCGTGAGCGAGATCGTGGGATAAAAGGCCGCGATATTGTAGCCGATGAGCGCGTTCTGCTCCTGCATCGCGCGCTCCGCCGCCGCGATGTCCGGGCGGCGCTCGAGCAGCGTCGAGGGCACGCCCGCCGGCACCACGGGCACCGCGTTCGGGAGCGGCGAGAACGGGATCGAAAGCTGATCCGGCGTCTTGCCGATTAGCATGGCGATCGCGTGCTCGTATTGCGCTCGCTGCACCCCGACTCCGGCGAGCTGCGCCACGACGCCCTGCAACTGCGCCTCCGCCGTCACCACGTCGACACGCGAAATCGTGCCCGCCTTATATTGGTTCTCGGTGATCTGCAGCGCGCGGCGATAGGCGGCGACAGTTTGCTCCAGCAGCCGTTGCAGCGAGTCCTCATAGCGCAAACCGAAATAGTCGGTGGCGAGCGTCGCCTGCGCCGAAAGCTGCGCATTCGCCAGGTCGGCCGCGTTCACCTGCGCCGCCGCTGCCTGGCTTTCCACCTGCCGCCGGATGCGCCCCCACACGTCGGGCACCCAGCTCGCGCTGCCCTCCAGGCTGTATTCCGTGAACGGCCCCGAACTGCCGCGAAAACCGGATCCCGAACTTCCCGATCCCAGGCTACGAACGCCGCCGCCGTTGGAGCGCGTCACGTCCGGCGTGACGCTGAGGGTGGGAAACAACCCGCCCTGCGCCTCGTGCGTCAGCGCCACCGCGCTTCGATAGGCGGCCTCATATTCCTTCACCGTCTGGTTGCTGACGTTGACTTGCCGCTCCAAACTATCGAGCAGCGGATCATTATAGATCGCCCACCATGCGCCGCGCGGGATCGCGTCGCTCGGCGCCGCCGGCTTCCAGCCTTTCTGCTCCTTGTAGGCGGCTGCCACCGGAGCACTCGGGCGCTGGTAATCGGGGCCGACGGTGCAGGCGGCACAAAGCAGCGCAGCGCCGAGCGCCGCCAGCCGTCCCGGCCTCATTCGGCGGCGCCTCCGGCCATGGCGGGGCCGGGGAAGATGCGGTGCCACTGCGCCAGCGCGAACAGCCGGAAACGGTCGAGATAGAGATAGAGGACCGGCGTCGTGTAGAGCGTCAGGACCTGGCTCATGATCAGCCCGCCGACGATGGTGATACCGAGCGGCTGGCGCAGTTCCGATCCCACGCCAAAGCTGAAGGCGAGCGGCATCGCGCCCAGCATCGCGGCGGTGGTGGTCATCATGATTGGCCGGAAGCGCAACAGGCAGGCTTGGAATATGGCATCGCGCGGGCCGAGATTGTCCCGCCGCTCCGCTTCCAGCGCGAAGTCGATCATCATGATGGCATTCTTCTTCACGATGCCGATCAGCAGGATCACGCCGATCAGCGCGATGATGCTGAACTCGGTATTGAACAGCATCAGCGCGAGCAAGGCGCCGATCCCCGCCGAGGGCAGGGTGGAGAGGATTGTGATCGGATGTACCAGGCTCTCGTACAGGATGCCGAGCACGATATAGACGGCGATCAGCGCCGCCGCGACGAGCTCCGGTTCGGTGGACAGCGAGGCCTGGAAGGTTGCCGCCGTACCGGCGAAACTGCCGTGAATGTCGGCGGGAAGGCGGATTTGCCGCACCGCCCGATCGATCGCCGTCACCGCGTCGCTCAGCGATTTGCCCGGTGCCAGGTTGAACGAGATGGTGCTGGCGACGAAATCGCCTTGGTGGTTCACGGCGAGCGGCGTGTTGCCGCGCTGGTAACTCGCGATGTCGGAGAGCGGGATCATCGTCTCCGCCCCGGTGCTCACCGCCGTCCCGGCCGAGGCCGCGCCGCGCCCGCTCGAGGCGATCGCGTTGGTCGCCGCGTTCTCGGCGGCGTTGCTCGCAGTAGGGGCCGTGCTACCGGCGGCAGGCGACGACGCCACGGTGGCGACCGGAAGCTGGGTCGATTGCGTGCCGTTCGGACTGGCCCCGGCCGTGCTGATGAAGATGTCGTTCAGCACGGTTGGGCTCTGCCAGTAGCGCGGCTCGACCTCCATCACGACGTGATACTGATTCTGCGCGCTGTAGATCGTCGAAACCTGCCGCTGCCCGAACGCGTCGTAGAGCGTGTTGTCGATCTGCGACATGTTGAGCCCGTAGCGCGCAGCGGCAGCGCGATCGACCACCAGATCTGTCTCCAGCCCTCTCTGCTGCTGATCGGAATTGACGTCGCGCAGCATCGGGTTGTGCTCCAGCGCTGTCAGCAGCTTCGGCGCCCACGCGTACAGCTCTTCCGCGCTGTCGCCTTGCAACGTGTACTGATACGCGGCATTGCTCTGCCGGCCGCCAACGCTGATGTCCTGGATCGGCACCAGGAACAGCCGCGCCCCGGGCACGTGCGACAGAGCGCGGCGCAGCCGGCTCATCACCACGTCCATGCTCGAACGCTGGCCGATCGGCTTAAGTGAGACGAACACCATCGCCGTGTTGCTCTGCCCGCCCGCGCCGCCGCTGCCCTGGCCGGTGAAGCCCACCACCTCCGCCACCGCGGGATCGTGCTGCACGATCGCCATCATCTGCGTGAGCTTCTGCTCCATCGCCGGGAACGAGACATCCTGGTCCGCCTGCATCCCGCCGATCAGGCGGCCGGTATCCTCCTGCGGAAAGAACCCTTTGGGGATCACCGCGTAGAGCACGACGGTCAGCGCCACCGTCGCACCGAGCACGGCGATCACCAGCAGCGAATGCTCGAGCGCCCAGGCGAGGCTGCGTTCGTAAAAATTCAGCGCACGGTCGAACAGCGTGTTCTTCTTCGCCTTGTTCACGGCCTGCGGGCGCAGCAGGATCGAGGCCATCATCGGCGTGGTGGTGAGCGAGATCAGGAGCGAGACCAAAATCGCCATCGAGAGCGTGACCGCGAACTCCCGGAACAGCCTTCCGACGATGCCACCCATCAGCAGGATCGGCAGGAACACCGCGATCAGGGAGAGGCTGATGGAAATGACGGTGAACCCCACCTCACGCGCACCGAGCAGCGCCGCCTGGCGCCGGTTCATTCCCGCTTCCACGTGGCGCGCGATGTTCTCCAGCACGACGATCGCATCGTCCACCACGAAGCCGGTGGAGACGGTCAGCGCCATCAGCGAGAGATTATCCAGGCTGTAGCCCAGAAGGTACATCGTGCCGAACGTGCCGATGATCGACACCGGCACGACGACCGCCGGAATGAGCGTCGCCCGCCAGCTACGCAGGAACAGGAACACCACCGCCGTCACCAGCGCGACCGCGATGATCAGCGTGCGCTGGGTGTCCGAGAGCGATGCGCGGATGGTGGGCGTGCGGTCATTGGCGACGGTGACGTCGATGTCGCGCGGCATGGCGGCGACGAGCTGCGGCAGCGCTGCCTTCACCGAGTCGACCGTGGTGATGATGTTGGCCCCCGGCTGGCGCCAGATGATCACCAGCACCGCTGGATTGCCGTTGGCGAGCCCGGCGTTGCGGATGTTCTCCACCGAATCCGTCACGCTCGCCACGTCGCCCAGCCGCACCGCCGCGCCGTTGCGGTAGGCGACGACCAGCGGCACGTAGTCCTTCGCCTCTGTCGCCTGATCGTTGGTGTTGAGCTGATAATGCTGGCCGTTCGCGTCGATCGTTCCCTTGGGGCTGTTGGCGTTAGCGGAGGCAAGCGCCGCGCGCACATCCTCGAGCCCGATGCCGTACTGAAAGAGTGCCTGCGGATTGAGATCGACACGCACCGCCGGCATCGCCGCGCCGCCGATGATCACCTGCCCGACACCGCTGATTTGCGAAAGGCGCTGCTGCAGGACGTTCGTCGCCGCGTTGTAGATCTGCCCGCGCGTGAGCGTCTTCGAGGTCAGCGCCAGGATCAGCACGGGCGCATCGGCCGGGTTCACCTTGCGGTAGGTCGGATTGCTGCGGAGGTTGGCCGGCAAATCGGCGCGGGCGGCGTTGATCGCCGCCTCCACGTCGCGCGCCGCGCCGTTGATGTCGCGATTCAAGCCGAATTGCAGCACGATCCGGCATTGCCCGACCGAGCTCGTGGAGGTCATCTGCGTCACGTCGGCGATCTGCCCGAGATGGCGTTCGAGCGGGGCGGCAACGCTGGTTGCCACCGTCTCGGGGCCCGCGCCCGGAAGTTGCGCCAGCACGGCGATGGTCGGGAAATCCACCTGCGGCAGCGGCGAAACCGGCAGCTTGGCGTAGGCGAACAGGCCCGCCAGCACGATGCCGATGGTAAGCAAGGTGGTCGCGACCGGGCGGCCTATGAACGTCGCCGAGATGTTCACGTCGGTGCCTCGTCGCCCGCGAGCTTGGACGGTCCGTGCCCGGTCAGCCGCACCGCCAGCCGGTCGAAATAGAGGTAGATCACCGGCGTCGTGAACAGCGTGAGAAGCTGGCTCACCAGCAACCCGCCGACGATGGTTACGCCGAGCGGGTTACGCAGCTCCGAGCCGGTGCCGCTGCCGAGCATCAGCGGCAGCGCGCCGAGCAGTGCCGCCATCGTGGTCATCAGGATCGGGCGGAAGCGCAGGAGTGCGGCCTGATGGATCGCCTCGCGCGGCGCGCGGCCTTCCTCGCGCTCGGCCTCCAGCGCGAAGTCGATCATCATGATCGCGTTTTTCTTCACGATGCCGATCAAGAGGATGATGCCGATGATCGAGATGATGTCGATCTGCCCGCCCGAGATTAGCAGCGCGAGCAACGCCCCGACGCCCGCTGACGGCAGCGTGGAGAGGATCGTGATCGGATGGATGAAGCTCTCGTAGAGCACTCCGAGCACGATGTACACCGTCGCGATCGCCGCCAGCACGAGGAACAGCTCGTTCGACAGCGAGGATTCCAGCGCCGCTGCCGATCCCTGGAACGCAGTGACGAAGCTCGCCGGCAGGCCGATGTCCTTCTCCGCCTGCCTGATGTCGGCCACCGCCGCGCCGAGCGAGCGACCGGGTGGCACGTCGAAGGAGATGGCGGTGGCCGGGAACTGGCCGAGATGGCTGATCTCAAGCGGGCTATATGTCTTTTCGATCGTCGCGATCGCCGACAGCGGCACCTGCCCGTTGGCTGCCGTCGAGGACGGCAGGTAGACCGCATTCAGCGCCGCCATGGATGCCTGGAGCGAAGGCGTCGCCTCCATGATCACGCGGTACTGGTTCGATTGCGTGTAGATGGTGGAGATGATGCGCTGACCGAACAGGTCATAGAGCGCGTTGTCCACCGTCGCCGGCGTAATCCCGAACCGCGCGGCGTTGGCGCGGTCGATCACCACATTGATCGTGAGCCCCTGTGCGGCAAGATCGCTCGAGAGGTTCGTCAGGTTCGGCGATTTGCGGAGCTGATCGAGCAGCTTCGGCACCCAGGTCGCGAACTCAGAACTGTTCGGATTCTCCAGCACGAACTGGTACTGCGTGCGGCTGACGGCGGTGTTCAGCGTCAAGTCCTGCACGGGCTGGAGGTAGAGATTGACCCCCTGGACGTTCGCGGTCTCGCGCTGCAGCCGCTCGGCGATCTGCGAGGCGGCGAGCGTGCGGTCGTCGTGCGGCTTCAAATTGATCAGGAACCGTCCGGTGTTCAGCGTCATGTTGGTGCCATCGACGCCGATGAACGAGCTCAGGCTCTCAACATCCGGGTCCTTCAGGATCGCGTCCGCCAGCGCCTGCTGGTGCTGCGCCATGGCATCGAACGATACGGTCTGCGCGGCGACCGAGATGCCCTGGATCAGTCCGGTGTCCTGCACCGGGAAGAAGCCCTTCGGCACGACGAGATAAAGCACCACCGTCAGCGCCAGTGTCGCGACAGCGACCAGCAGGGTCAGCGGTTGGTGATCGAGCACCACGTTCAGTGCGCGGTCGTAGCGGGCGATGATCCAGTTGAACCCGCGTTCGAGCGCAAGGTCGAAGCGGGTCCGCTCGTGCTCGGCGCGATGGCGGATCAGGCGCGCGCACATCATCGGCACCAGCGTCAGCGAGACGAAGGCCGAGATCACGATCGTCGTGGCGAGCGTGATGGCGAACTCGTGGAACAGCCGCCCCACCACGTCGCCCATGAACAGCAGCGGGATCAGCACCGCGATCAAGGAGACGGTGAGCGAGATGATCGTGAAGCCGATCTGCTCGGAGCCCTTCAGCGCGGCCTCGAGCGGCGGATCGCCCATCTCCACGAAGCGGGCGATGTTCTCGATCATCACGATGGCATCGTCCACCACGAAGCCGGTGGAGATGGTCAGCGCCATCAGCGACAGGTTATCGAGGCTGAAGCCGAGCAAATACATCACCGCCAGCGTGCCGACCAGCGACAACGGCACCGACAGGCTTGGGATCACGGTCGCGGGCAGGTTCCGCAGGAACAGGAAAATCACCAGGACCACCAGCGCGACCGCCAGCAGCAGCTCGAACTCCACGTCGTTCACCGAGGCGCGGATCGTGCCGGTTCGGTCGGTCAGGACGGAGGTCATCACCGAGGGCGGCATGGTGGCGGTGAGCTGCGGCAGCAGCTTCTTGATGTTGTCCACCACCTGGATCACGTTGGCACCCGGCTGGCGCTGGATGTTCAGGATCACGGCGGGCGTCTTGTTAGCCCAGGCGGCGAGCTCCTTGTTCTCGGGTCCCGAGGTCACGGTCGCCACGTCCGACAGCCGCACCGGCGCGCCGTTGCGGTACGCGACCACCAGATGCGCGTAGGCTTCGGCACTCGTGATCTGGTCGTTGTCGTTGATCGTCGAATCGAGCGCCGGCCCGTCGAAATTGCCCTTCGGCTGATTGACATTGGCGTTGCCGAGCGTGGTGCGGAGATCGTCCACGCTGATCCCGTAGGCGGCGGCCGCGCGCGGATTGACCTGGATGCGGACTGACTTGCGCTGTCCGCCGCTGATGCTGACCAGCCCCACCCCCGGCTGCTGCGAGATTTTCTGCGCCAGCCGCGTTTCGGCGTAATCCTCGATCTGCGTCAGCGGCAGGGTGTTGGAAGTGAGCGCGAGTGTCAGGATCGGCGCGTCGGCAGGGTTCACCTTGGCATAGATCGGCGGCGCCGGAAGATTGGACGGCAGCAGGTTGCTCGCCGCATTGATTGCCGCTTGTACCTCCTGCTCGGCGACGTCGATGCTGAGATCGAGGCCGAACTGCAGCGTGATCACCGAGGCGCCGCCCGAGCTCTGCGAATACATCTGGCTTAGCCCGGGCATCTGCCCGAACTGCACCTCGAGCGGCGCCGTGACCGAGGAAGCCATCACCTCCGGGCTCGCGCCCGGATAGAAGGTGGAAACCTGGATCGTCGGATATTCGACCTCCGGCAAGGCGGAGACGGGCAGGAAGAAATATCCGGCGATACCGACCAGCAAGATCGCCGCCATTAACAGCGCGGTGCCGACCGGCCGGAGGATGAAGAGGCGCGACGGACTCACTGCTTTTGCGCGGGCTCACCCGTCGCGGGCGCGGCGGCCGGGGGAATTGTGACCTTGGTGCCGTCGCGCAGCCGGTCGGTGCCATCCGTCACGACCTGCTCGCCTGGCTGCAACCCCTCGATCACCTGCTGGTAGTCGCCGTCCACCGGGCCGAGCTTCACCGGCTGCGCCGCCACCGTGCCATCCGGCTTGATCACCCAGACATAGGTGCCGGGGGCGCCGGTCTGCACCGCCGGCACCGGCACGCGTACCACGTTCTTCAGCGTATCGACGAGCAGGCGCACATTAACGAACTGCTGCGGAAAAAGCTGGTTCTTCGCGTTCGGAAAGAGGGCCCGTATCCGCACCGTGCCGGTGGTGGTGTTCACCTGATTGTCGATATTCGAGAGCGTACCCGTGTCGATCAGCTTGGTGTTGGAGGCGTCGAACGCATAGACCGGCATGGTCGCACCGGCCTGCATCCGCGCCATGATTTCGTCGATGTTCTGCTGCGGCACGGTGAAGATCACCGACATCGGCTGCATCTGGTTGATCACCGCGATGCCGGTGCTGCTCGATGAGGTGATGTAGTTGCCGGGATCGGCGAGCCGCAGGCCCACCATGCCGTCGATCGGCGAGACGATGTGCGTGTAGCCGAGGTTGAGCTGATCGGTGGCGACCGTCCCCTGGTCCGCCTTCACCGTGCCCTCGTCCTGCTCCACCAAGAAACGCTGGTCCTGCACCTGCTGCTGGGCGATCGAATCCTGGCGGGCCAGCGTCGTGTAGCGTTGCAGGTCGGCCTTCGCCTGATCGAGCACGCCCTGATCATGCGCGAGCTGTCCCTCAGCCTGCTGCAGCGCCGCCTGGAACGGCCGCGGGTCGATCTCGGCCAGCGCATCGCCCTTCTTGACGATCTGGCCTTCCTTGAACGGCACTGAGATCAGCGGCCCGCTGACCTGCGGCAGCACGGTGACGGTATCGAGCGGTGTGACGGTGCCGAGCTCGTTCAGCATGACGCGGATATCGCCGGTGCCGATCACCGCCGCGCCCACCGGCTGCGGCGCCTCGAATGCCTGCCGTCCTGGCCGCGCACCCCCGCCGCGATGGCCGAGCCAGTACCCGATGCCGATTACAAGCGCGACGATGAGCAGGAGCCATAGCAGCCGGCCCCGCCGCCGCCGCACCCGCACCGGCTGCGACACGGACGGCGGCGATTCAACGAATTCGACGCGCTCATCCACCGCAAATGCGCCCCTGCCCTGCGAACCTCACGGGGGCTAATAAGGCGCGCGGAATGGGTCAACAATCCGGCGGAAACAGTACATTACAATATGACGCGTGCGTTGCGGCTCGCGCTGACGCGAACGTGAGCGACGCCGCGCCCGGCTCAGCGATAGGCGCTGCCATCCTCGGCCCGCGCCAGATGGCCGATATGACGCCCGCGGCGCGGCATCGCGACCTCCTCGAAGCGGGCGGCAGGCGGATAGAATTTAGCGGTTCCATGCCGAACACCCCGGTGGCGGTCAGCACCTAGTTGCGATCCCCGCCATGCGGCGCGCCGACAAACACGACGTTGACCAGCCGGGGCCGCCGGGAGGCGGGGCCGGTTCAGGCGCCCGGCATCCGGTGCTCGCGGTCCCCGAGCAGGCGGGCAAGCGTCGGCTCGATCGCCGCCGCCATGCGGGCCGCGGCGCGTGCATCCGGGTGCAGCGCCGGTTCCGGCGGCGTAAGCCGCGGGTCGAGATAGGCCCCGGTGTCGATCCGGCCGTCGCGCAGGAAGATGCCGGTCACGTCGAGATAGGTGACGCCCGGCACGCCCTCCCGGTAGCGCGCGGCAAGACCGGCGTTGATCGCAGCCCGCGTCGCCTCCGCCCAGGCACCCCGACCGGACGGCAGCACGCTTAAGAGCACGAGCTGCGTGCGCGGCAGGCGGCGGCGAAGCTCGCTGATGATCGCGTCGATGCCGGCGAGTGTGTCCTCAGCCGACCAATGAAGCCGGCCGAGATTGTTGGCGCCGATCAGGATCACCGCGGCCTTCGGCGCGATCCCTTCGGCCTCGCCGTGCTCGACGCGCCAGAGCAGGCTGGCGGTGGTATCGCCCGTGAAGCCGAGATTGAGCGCGTCGCGGTCGCCGTAGAAGGCGCGCCAGATGGGCGCGAAATTCTGCCATTCCGGCGGCCCGCTGCGCTCCCAGTTCTGCGTGATGGAGTCGCCATAGAACACGAGCCGCGGGGGGCGGGCACGCAGCTCCGCCTGCTTTTCTTCGAAGCGGCGCTTCCACCACGGCAGGTCCATCCGCGAGATCGGGGTTGCGGCGAGGATGGTGCGGGCATCCGCGGGCGCGCGCAGGCTTGGCAACAGCGCGGCAGCGGTGATCAGGGCGCGTCGGGTCGGCATCCGCGGCTTATAGCCCGGGACGGATTTCGTGCCAGACGCGGCGAGGCTAGGCTCGCTTCAACACCAAACCGGAGGGGACGAGATGCGGATCGCACGGATCGAGACGCTGAGCTGCGGCGCGGGCTGGCGCGACTTCTCCTTCCTCAAAATCGAGGCCGACAACGGCTTGGTGGGCTGGTCGGAGTTCATGGAGTCCTACGGCTCGCAAGGGCTGGCCGAGGTGATCCGCCGCCTCGCCGAGCGGCTGATCGGCCAGGACCCGCGCCCCGTCGAGCGCCACAGCGCCTTCCTGCACGGCGTCACGCGCGCTGCCCCCGGCGGTATGAACCAGCAGGCGATCGCCGCGATTGAGAACGCGCTCGTCGATCTGAAGGCGAAGGCGCTCGGCATCCCCGTCTATGAGCTGCTGGGCGGCCCGGTGCGCGAGCGGCTGCGCCTCTATTGGTCGCATTGCGGCTCCTATCAGGTGATGTACGGTGAGAAGTTCCGCGACTGGACCGGCGCGCCACCGATCCGCACGCTCGACGACGTGCGCGCGCAGGGCGCCGAAGTGGCGCGGCGCGGCTTCAAGGGGCTCAAGACCAACATCATGCGCCTCGGCGCCGAGCCTGGCCTGTACATGCCGGGCTTCAATGCGCCCTTCCTGCCCGGGCGCGCGCCGGATGCGGCGATCACGCGCGACCTGGTGGCGCAGATGGCAGCGTTCCGCGACGGCGCGGGGCCGGAGGTCGGGCTGCATCTCGACCTCAACTTCAACTTCCGCACCGAGGGCTATATCCGAATCGCGCAGGCGCTGGAGCCGTTCGACCTCGCGTGGCTGGAGATCGATTCCTACGACCCGGCGGCGCTCGCCACCATCCGGCGCTGCTCGCGCACGCGCATCGCCTTCTGCGAGTCGTTGTTCGGGCGGACGCAGTACCGGCCTTATTTCGAGCAGCAGTCGGTGGACGTGGCGATCATCGACGTGCCGTGGAACGGCATCCTGGAAGCGATGAAGATCGCCGCGATGGCCGAGACTTACGAGGTCAACGTCGCGCCCCACAACTTCAACGGCCATCTCGGCACGATGATGAGCGCGCATTTCTGCGCCGCGATTCCCAATTTCCGCGTCATGGAGATCGACATCGCCGACGTTCCCTGGAAGGACGATCTGGTCGTCCCGCCCCCCGTGATCGAGGCGGGCGAGCTGCTCATCCCGTCCGGCGCGGGCTGGGGGGCGGATGTGAACGAGGCAGCGGTGCGCGCGCATCCACCGACGCGGGTTGCGTGGTCGTAGGCGGGTTGAACTCCGGGAGCCCGGGCAGGCCGCGCGCATACGCGGCTTCGCGCCGCTCATTCACCGACGCCGGGGGGTCGCACAATCTCCCCCGCCCGATACCCCTGCGCGAACAGCAGCGCCCGGAGATTGCCGTGAGTCACCCGCGCCCGCGCCTCGGCGGCGACGATCGGCTTGGCGTGGAACGCAACACCGAGACCAGCGGCGCGCAGCATGTCGAGGTCGTTCGCGCCGTCGCCCACCGCCATCGTCTCCTCAGCCGCCAGCCCGTGCTCGGTGCGGAGCGCGAGCAGGGTCTTGAGCTTGGCGTCGCGATCCAAAATTGGCTCGCCGACTTCTCCCGTTAGCGCTGTGCCATCGTCGAGAAGCGTGTTGGCGAAATGCGCGTCGAACCCGGCGCGCGCGGCAACCCGCGCGGTGAAATAGGTGAAGCCGCCGGAAACCAGCGCGCACACCGCGCCGTGCGCGCGCATCGTCGCCACCAGTTCGCGTGCGCCCTCGGTCAGCCGCACTTGCCGCCATGTCTTTTCGAGCGCGGTCAGCTTCAATCCGCGCAGCATCCCCACCCGCTCGCGCAGCGCATCGGCGAAATCGATCTCGCCGTTCATGCTTCGCCTGGTGATGGCGGCGATCCGCTCTTTGAGCCCGGCGAAGGCCGCGAGCTCGTCCAGCGTCTCGCCGGTGACGATCGTGCTGTCCATGTCGGCCAGCAGCAGCCGCTTGCGCCGGCCCGCCGCGGGCACGGGGATGGCATCTACCGCCGCGCCCGCCAGGATCGAGGCGACATCGCGCATCGGCGGCGGCGCATCGAGCGGGATGTCAACCGCCTCTCCTTCCGCCAGCACGTCCGGCCCTCCGCCGCGCACGCCCTCGCGCACGCGCGCGACCAGATCGGGATCGAGCGGCGGGCGCGCCGCGATCAGCGTGAGAACCCAAGCCATACGCGGTACATGCCAGCGCCGCGCGGCGGACACAAACCATAAGAGTGACGCCTCGCGCGCTTGCCGCTAGCAGCGTGCGCGATGGCCGAAACCGCCTCACCCGCCCTGATCCTGTTCGGCCCCACCGCGAGCGGCAAATCCGCGCTCGCGCTGCTGCTCGCCCAGGCTGTCGGCGGCGTGGTGATCAACGCGGACTCGATGCAGCTCTATCGCGAGTTGCGCGTGCTCACTGCTCGGCCCACGCCCGCCGAAGAGGCCGCCGCCCCGCACGCGCTTTATGGCGTCCGGTCCGCGTGGGAGCCCGCCAACGCCGCGTGGTGGCGCGCGGCGGCGCTGGAGGCGATGGAGGCGGCGCGCGCGCAGGGCCGCGCGCCGATCCTGTGCGGCGGCACCGGCCTCTATCTGCGCGCCCTCACGTTCGGGCTGGCCGAGATTCCCGAGCCCGGGGCGGCGGCGCGCGCCGAAGCCCGGACGCTGCTTGCCGAACTCGGCCCCGCCGGCCTGCATGCGCGCCTCGCCGAGACCGATCCGGCCACCGCCGCAGCGCTGCGTCCGTCGGACAGCCAGCGGCTCGCGCGCGCCTGGGAGGTCTGGTGCGGCACCGGGCGCGGCCTCGCGGCATGGCAGGCCGAGCCGGCGCAGCCGGCCGCCGGCTGGCGCTTTCGCGCCGTCGCACTCGACCCGCCCCGCGCGGCGCTGCGCGCGGCCATCGCCGCCCGCTTCCGCCGCATGATGGAGTCGGGCGCGGTGGAGGAGGTACGCGCCTTGCTTTCCCTCGGCCTCGACCCCGCGGTGCCTGTCCTGCGGGCGCACGGCGTGGCGGAGCTTGCGGCGCATCTGCGCGGAGAGATCGGCTTGGAAGAAGCCGCACAACGGGCGATCCTCGCCACCGCTCGATATGCGAAGCGTCAAGCCACCTGGCTGCGTCATCAGCCCCTCGCGCCCGGGGTCACGCCGACTACGATTAAGTCCCGCTTCGAGGCTCCAGCGCAACTTTCGGAACAGTTCTGGGCTGATATGCGCGATTTTCTTCGCTCGCCGCGTTGACGCATCGCAGCATCGGCCCTATGCGTGGGGCTTCGCGCCGGCCTTTCCATCTCAGCCGGCGAGACCAGAAGGGATGTGCGATGTCCGCCGAGGCGAGCCTGTCCGGCTCCGAGGTGCTGCTCCGGGCGCTGAAGGACGAGGGAGTCGATGTGATATTCGGCTACCCCGGCGGCGCGGTGCTGCCGATCTACGACGCGCTGTTCAACCAGAACGCGATCCGCCATGTGCTGGTGCGCCACGAGCAGGGCGCGGTCCACGCCGCCGAAGGCTATGCGCGCTCCACCGGCAAGGTCGGCGTCGTGCTCGTCACCTCCGGCCCCGGCGCGACCAACGCGGTGACGGGTCTTGTCGACGCGCTGATGGATTCCGTGCCGGTGGTTTGCCTCACCGGGCAGGTGCCGACACACCTGATCGGCAACGACGCCTTTCAGGAGGCGGACACCACCGGCATCACCCGCCCGGCCACCAAGCACAATTACCTCGTACGGCGCTCCGAGGATCTGGCGCGCGTGGTGCACGAGGCGTTCTACGTCGCGCGCTCCGGTCGACCCGGCCCGGTCGTGGTCGATCTTCCCAAGGACATTCTGATCAACAAGGCGCCCTATGCCGAGGCGGCGCCGCTTCATCCGAGCTACCGGCCGCAGACCGAGCCCGACGCCGGCGCGATCGCACAGGCGGTCGTCATGATGAAGCAGGCCAAGCGCCCGGTGATCTACTCGGGCGGCGGCGTGATCAACGCCGGTCCCGAGGCCTCCGAGCTGCTGAGCCGCTTCGTGCGGACCACCGGTTTTCCCTGCACCAACACGCTGATGGGCCTCGGCGCCTTCCCGTCATCGGATCCGCAGTTCCTCGGGATGCTGGGGATGCACGGCACCTACGAGGCCAATCTCGCCATGCACGGGGCGGACCTGATCGTCGCGATCGGCGCGCGGTTCGATGACCGCGTGACCGGGCGGCTCAATGCGTTCTGCCCACACGCGAAGAAGATCCACGCCGACATCGACCCTTCCTCCATCAACAAGAACGTGCCGGTCGATCTGGCGATCGTGGGCGATGCCGGGTGCGTGCTGGCCGCGCTGCTCGCCGCCTGGGACGCCGACGAGCGCCCGGTGGACCGCCGCGCGCTCGCCGATTGGTGGCGGCAGATCGACGTTTGGCGGTCCAAGCAGTCGCTGCGCTTCACCCAGGACATGCGGCCCGGCTCGGTGATCAAGCCGCAATACGCAATCAAGCGCCTGTACGAGTTCACGCGCGGCACCGGGCGCGACACGTTCATCACGACCGAAGTGGGCCAACATCAGATGTGGGCCGCGCAGCATTTCGGCTTCGAGAAGCCGAACCGCTGGATGACCTCGGGCGGGCTTGGCACGATGGGCTACGGCCTGCCCGCCGCGATGGGCGTGCAGGTGGCGCACCCCGACGCGCTGGTGATCGATATCGCGGGCGAGGCAAGCGTGCTGATGAACATCCAGGAGATGGGCACGCTCGCGCAGTATCGGCTGCCGGTGAAGGTGTTCATCCTCAACAACGAGTATATGGGGATGGTGCGCCAGTGGCAGGAACTGCTGCACGGCGGACGCTATTCCGAAAGCTACTCGGCGGCGCTGCCCGATTTCGTCAAGCTGGCCGACAGTTTCCACGCCGTCGGCCTGCGCGCGCGCACCGTGGATGAACTGGACGGCGTGATCCGCGAGATGCTCGCGGTCGATCGCGCGGTGATCGCCGACATCGCCGTTGATCCGAAGGAGAACTGCTTCCCGATGATCCCCTCGGGCGCAGCCCACAACGAGATGATCCTCGGCCCCGAGCACGAGCGCGACGCGGCGGGGATCACCGATGAAGGGCTGGTGCTGGTGTGATGGCCGTGATTCCCCATGCCTCCTGATACCAGCACCTACCGCACCGCCACCATCTCCGTGCTCGTCGATAACGAGGCGGGCGTGCTCGCGCGCGTGATCGGCCTGTTTTCCGGCCGCGGCTACAACATCGACAGCCTGACGGTCGCGCCGGTCGATGATGTGCGCGGACGCTCGCGTATCAACATCGTCACCTCCGGCACCGAGATGGTGATCGAGCAGATTAAGGCGCAGCTCGACCGGCTGGTGCCGGTGCACCGCGTCGCCGACCTCACGCGCGAAGGCCCGCACGTCGCGCGCGAGATGGCGCTCATCAAGGTCGTGTGCCGCGGCGAGCAGCGCGCCGAGGCGCTGCGGCTGGCCGATGCCTTCCGCGCCCGTGTGGTGGACGCTACCACCGAGAGCTTCGTCTTCGAGATGACCGGCTCGACCGACAAGCTCGACGCCTTCGCCGACCTGATGCGCCCGCTCGGCCTGGCCGAAGTCTCGCGCACCGGCGTCGCCGCCATCGCGCGCGGTACCCGCACGATCTAGTTTGTCCGGCATCTACGCCGTGGCGGCAATAAACCTCCGGGTACCCCTGCATCTTTTAGCTGTGTAAACCACTATTTGACACGGCTTAGTAGCACCCGCACGGCCCCGGGGTTGGCCGGATGCGGATGCGCGGCCGCCAGCACGAGCGGGCGCAGCTCCGGGCGGTTCAGCCACAGCGGCAGTTCGCGCCGCAGCACGCCGCCCTCCCCCTCGCCGCGCCCGGTGACGATCTCGACGCAGCGCACGTGCTCGGCCTGAGCGATCCGCAGGAACTGGCCAACGGCCAGGAACGCCCGCTGCGCGGTGAAGCCGTGCAGATCGAGCCGCCGCCCGGCCGGCATCCGCCCGCTGCGGAAACGCCGCCAGCTCGCCCCGTCGAGCCCCGCCGGCTGTGCGCCCACACTGATGCCGCCCCGCGGCCCGGCCGCAACCTCCCTGCGTCCGGACACCGAGGGCGCCGCGCGCGGCGGCTGCGTCCGCACCTCGGCGGTGGGCGCGGGACCGTGCAGCGCCGCCCGGCCCGGAAGCGGCCGCACCGCGCGCGCATAGGCGGCCCAGGCCGCCTGGTCGGCCTCGCTGAGCCGGGCGCGGGAGGAGGCACGGTCGGACACGGGTTCGAGCATTGTTCCTCATCCCAGGCCCCGCACGATCATCGGTCCCAGGACATTGGCCACCGGCAGCGGCAGCCGTCGCCATGCCGCGATGAAGATGCGGTATTTCGGGTTGAGCGGGTTCTGGTCGGGAATCCCGGCGCCGCGTGCAAGCTTGTAATGATAGTGCAGCGGCATCGCGGGAAAACCCCAGTTATGCTTGAAGGCGTGCGAGCCGGTGCCGATCTTGCTGCGGCCGAAATCGAACATCTTGCAGCCGCGCGCGGCCGCCAGCCGCATCACCTCCCAATACATGAAATCGTTGCCCGCCCGCCGGCGCGCCGCCTCGGTGCCGCCGCCGTAATAGGGCAGCACCTCGTCGCGGAAATAGAAGTTGAGCACGGCGGCGATCGGCGCCTCGCCGTCGAGCACCGTCACCACGTCGGCGTTCTGCCCGAAGCGTTCGAGCAGCGCCGCGAACCATCGCCGCGGAAAGACCGGCGTGCCGAGATTCCGCACGCTCTCGGCATAGACGCGAAACAGCGTGCCGGCCTCGTGCTGCACCACCGAGCGCAGCCCGTTCTGGATGCCCTTCCGCACCACCGCGCGCTGCTTGCGCGGGATCGCCTTCATATTGCGCTCGTCGTCGGCATCGAGGGGGCGGCGGAAGGTCTCATAGAGCGGCGGCCGCTCGATCCAGCCGGGACACTCCGCTTCGCCCAGGTAACGGAATTCCACCGCCGAGACCCTGGTCTGCTCCATCAGCCCCGCCGCATGGGCTTGCAGCGCCCGCGCGCTTTCCGCATCGGCCGCGATCGGGCCGCCATAGACACAGAAGGGCGTCGAGATCAGCGTGTTGCCGAACAGGCGGGTGCGGACATGCGCGAGCGGCAGCACACCCGTGATCGCGCCATCCTGCTCGGCGAAGGCGTAGTAAGTGCGATGGCGGAACACGCGCTCGATCAGCCCCCGCCATGCGCTCAGATGGAAGAAGGTGCCTAGCGGGGAGCCATGCACGAACTTGTCCCAGGCCGGCTCGTCCTTCTCCGCCAGCGCCCGCACCTTGACCATCGCTATCCTTTCCGAAGGGCGGAGCGGATTAGCATCGGCCGACGCGGCCCGCGAAGCGAAAACCTTGTTGCGGTGGGGAACCAGCGCCGATGACGCCGTCTTATCTCGATCCGCGCTCCGGCCGGACCTACGACCTTACCGCCCCGCGCTGGTGCGGCGACGATGGCGCGCCGCTCCTGCTCACGCCGCTCTCCGGCATCAGCCGCCACCGCATCGACAGCACCAGCCCCGGCCTTTGGCGCTACCACGCCGCGTTGCCGCTGCCGGTCGCTGATCCGGTCACGCTCGGCGAGGGCCGCACGCCGCTGCTGCGCCGTCGCCTGCACGGCGCGGAGCCCCTGCTGAAATGCGACTGGATGATGCCGACCGGCAGCTTCAAGGACCGCGGCGCTTCGGTGATGCTCTCGCTCCTGCGCCAGCAGGGTGTCACGGAGGTGCTCGAGGACAGTTCCGGCAACGGCGGCGCCGCCATCGCGGCCTATGCCGCCGCCGCCGGGATGCGCGCGACCATCCTCGCCCCCGCCGCCACGAGCCCCGCCAAGACCGTGCAGATGCGCGCACACGGCGCCGAGGTAGTCCTCGTCCCCGGCTCTCGCCAAGACACGGCCGACGAGGCGGTGCGCCGCGCCGCGCACGTGTTTTACGCCAGCCATAACTGGCATCCGTTCTTTCTCCAGGGCACCAAGACGCTCGCCTACGAACTGTGGGAGGATCTCGGCTTCGCCGCGCCCGACAACGTCATCGTCCCCTGCGGGGCGGGATCGAACGTGCTCGGCTGCGAGATCGGCTTCTCCGAGCTCCTACGCGCGGGCGAGATCACCGCGCTGCCACGCATCTTCGCCGCCCAGCCCGCCAATTGCGCGCCGATCGCCGCCTCGTTCCTCGCCGGCGCGCCCGCCGCGCCCGAGATCCGCCCCACCATCGCCGAGGGCACGGCGATCGCGCAGCCCATCCGCTTGCCGGAAGTCCTCGGCGTGCTGCGCGAAACCGGCGGCGGCGCGGTGATGCTGACCGAAGAGGAGATCAAACAGGCGCTGTTCGCGCTCGCCCGCATCGGCCTCTACGTGGAACCGACATCCGCGCAGGTGCTCGCCGCCTTCCAGCGCCTGCTCGAAGCGGGCACCGTCACGCCCGAGCAAACGACCGTGCTCGTGCTGACCGGCAGCGGCCTGAAGGCGACCGCCGCCATCGCTTCCCTGCTAGGTATCGCGCTATAGCGCCGCATGGACCTGAATGACCTTCTCACCCCCAGCCTCGTGCTCGACCGGGGCGATCCTGCGCGGCAATCCCGCCCGCATGGCGGCGACGCCCGCCCGGCACGGCGTGCCGATCTCGCGGTCATCACAGAGGTCCGCGCCGGTGTTTACATGTTCGGCGATCTTCTTCCGGCGGAGATCGGGGCGCACTTCATGGAGGACATTACCGTGACCGTGCTCGCCAGCGCGATCGACCAACGGCGCGGGCAGGTATCGATCGACGCCGGCGGCCTCGCGCTCTCGAAGGACCGTTCCACCGAATCCGCGCCGCCCGAGCTTCGAGCTTGTTCACACGCGCGCACGCGAGACGCGCATGACGTTAAACGAACGGGGACGCGCCGATGAAATACGCACTGCTGATGCGCGGCCAGCACCAGGCCGAGGACGACATCGTTGCCCGGCACCGCGACGATCTGGCGCTGGTGAAGACGGCCGAGACGCTCGGGTTCGATGCGGTCGGCCGCGCCGCGCACTACAGCACCGCGCCGTTGCAGATGGTGAGCCAAGTGCCCTTTCTGGCGCAGGCCGCCGCACTTGCGCCGCGGCTCAGGCTGATCACGAGCGTCGTGCTGCTGCCGATGCAGAAGCCGCTCGACATCGCCGAACAGCTCGCCTCGCTCGATGTGATGAGCGAGGGCAAGCTGATCTTCGGCGCCGGCGTCGGCTACCGCGAGGTCGAGTTCAAGTCGTTCGGCACCTCCTACAAGGAGGCCGGGCGCCGCTTCGAAGAGAACCTGGACGCCGTGAAGCGGCTCTGGACGGAGCCGAGCGTGACCATGAAAGGCTCGCATTTCGAGCTCGACGCGGCGAGCTGCTCGGTAAGCCCTGTGCAGAAACCGATGCCGCCGATCTGGATCGGCGCGAATGCGGAAGTCGGCATCAGGCGCGCGGCGCGCATGGCCGATGCCTGGTTCATACCGCCGCACGGCACCTTCACCACGCTCGATCAGCAGCTCGATCTCTACAAGCGCGCGCTCGAGAAGAACGGCAAGCCGTTTCCGGCGGATTTGCCGATCATCCGCGAGGTGTTTGTCGCCGACACGTGGGAAGAGGCGATGCGCCGCGCGGGACCGCCGCTCGCCGCCAAATACGCGGCCTATCATTCCTGGGGCCAGGACAAGGTGATGCCCTCGCAAGACCATTTCGACCGCAACTTCGAGGACTTGGCGGCGGATCGCTTCCTGCTCGGTTCGCCCGACCAGGTGGCCGAGCAGATTGTCGCCTTGCGCCGGAGGTTCGGCGCCACCTGGCTCTGCGCGGGCGTGCATCTCGCCGGCATGTCGCACGCGGAAGCGACGGAGCAGATGCACCGGCTCGCCGAGCAGGTGTTCCCGCTGGTCGCGCGGGCGGGGGCGTGATGCGCCGGCCTCTCGAGGGCTTGCTCGTTCTTTCGCTCGAACAGGCGGTGGCCGCGCCCTATGCCAGCTCGCGGCTGGCGGACGCGGGCGCGCGGGTGATCAAGCTCGAACGGCCCGAAGGCGATTTCGCGCGCGGCTACGACACCGCGGCGCGCGGGCAGTCGACCTATTTCGTTTGGCTCAACCGCGGCAAGCAGAGCCTCGTCGCGGATATCAAGAATCCCGACGATGCGGCGCTGCTGCACCGCATTCTCGCCCGTGCCGACGTGTTTATCCAGAACCTCGCGCCCGGCGCGGCGAAGCGCGCGGGCTTCGGCTCGGCGGAGCTGCGCGAACGCTATCCCCGGCTGATCACGGTCGATATTTCCGGCTACGGCGAAAGCGGCGAGTACGCGACCATGAAGGCGTACGACCTACTGGTGCAGGCGGAATCCGGGCTCGCGATGGTGACGGGGCGGCCGGAGGGGCCGGGCCGGGTCGGCGTCTCCGCCTGCGACATCGCCGCCGGCATGGCGGCCCATGCGGGCGTCTTGGAGGCGCTGATCGAGCGCGGCATCACCGGGCGCGGCAAGGGCCTCTCCGTCAGCCTGTTCGACGGCATGGCGGACTGGATGAACGTGCCGCTGCTTTACTTCGAGGGAACCGGCAAGCAGCCGCCGCGCATGGGGCTCGCGCATCCCTCCATTTGCCCGTACGGCGCGTTCGCCCTGGTGGACGGCACACTGGTGCTGATCTCGATTCAGAACGAGCGGGAATGGGCCGATTTCTGCCGCCACTTCCTGGAAGAGCCGGACCTGCCGCGGCGCGCGGGGTTCGAGACGAACGTGATCCGGGTGGCGAATCGGCCGGCGGTGGACGCCCATGTCGCGGCCGCGTTCGCGAAGCTCGATCGCGCGCAGGCTGCGGCGAAGCTCCGCACCGCCAACACCGCCTTCGGGTTCGTCAATGACTTGGCGGCGCTCGCGAAGCATCCGGCGCTGCGGCGCACGGAAGTGGGCACGCCGAACGGCGCGGTCGCGATCGCGGCGCCGCCGGTGCTGACGAGCGACGGGCCGCGCGCGCTCGGGCCGGTGCCGGCGATCGGCGAGCATTCGGCGGCAATCCGCGCGGAATTCGCCGCATGAGCGAAGTCGGGCTGTTCGAGGCGATATACACCGCCCGCGCGCTGCGCCGCCTGAAGCCCGATCCGGTGCCCGAGGCGCTTCTTGACCGCGTTCTGGAGGCGGCGACGCAGGCGCCCTCGGCCGGCAACGCGCAGAACTGGATTTTCATCGTGGTGCGCGACGCGGAACAACGCCGCGCGCTCGGCGCGGTGTACCGCAAGGCCGCTGACGAGATCGCGGAGATCTACGCGGCGCGCGGGCGCCCGGCGCACCTCACCGAGGCGCAGTATCAGCGGTTCATGGCGGCGGGCAGCTATCTTTGGGACCATCTCGGCGAGGCCCCGGTGCTGCTGGTGCCGTGCCTCAAGGCGCGCGACATGCCGCCGCGCGAAGCCCTGCCGCAGAACGTGGCCGCCCGCTACCACGCGCATCTCGCCTATCAGGAGCGGATACGCGGCGCGAGCATCTATCCGGCGATGCAGAACATCATCCTCGCCTGCCGCGCGCTCGGCCTCGGCACGCTAATCACCACCAACCACATTCTTTACGAGGAAGATGCGCGGGCGATCCTCGGGCTGCCGGACGACGTGTCCACCTTCGCGCTGATGCCGGTCGGCTTTCCGCGTGACAAATACGGACCGCTGACGCGCCGCCCAGTGGCGGAGGTCGCGTTCGCCGACCGATGGGGCACGCCCTGGCCGAGTTGAGCCAAAACGCCGGCACCCCGGCGGAGGTCTTCCGCGCCTTCCTGCGTCTCGGGCTGACGAGCTTCGGCGGCCCGATCGCCCATCTCGGTTATTTCCGTGCCGAATTCGTGGAACGGCGCCGCTGGCTGGACGAGCGGTCCTTCGCCGACATCGTCGGGCTCTGCCAGTTCCTGCCAGGGCCGGCTTCCAGCCAGACCGGCTTCGCACTCGGGCTGATGCGGGCGGGTCCGGCGGGCGCGCTCGCCGCCTGGGCGGGGTTCACGCTGCCGTCGGCCGTGCTGATGGTGCTGTTCGCCTATGGCGCCCCGCATTTGGATGCGACGCGCTGGGGCGCTGGGCTGCTGCACGGCCTCAAGCTCGTCGCGGTCGCGGTGGTGGCGCAGGCGGTGTGGGGCATGGCGCGCACGCTGGCGCCCGATCGGCAGCGGGCGAGCATCGCTGTCGCCGCGGTGGCGCTGGCGCTGTTCGCGCCCTCGTCGCTGGGGCAGGTGGCCGCCATCGCGCTCGGGGCGTTGCTCGGGCTTTGCTTCTGCCGCGAGGGCGCAGGCGCGGTTCCCGAGCCGCTGCGGATGCCGGTCTCCGCCCGGGCCGGTGCGGCGTTGCTCGCGCTGTTCGCGGTTCTGCTCGCGCTCGCCTTCACGCCCGCCGGCGGCTTCGCCGGGCTCGCTGCGGCAATCTACCGCTCTGGGGCGCTCGTGTTCGGCGGCGGGCATGTGGTGCTGCCGCTCTTGCGGGATGCGGTGGTGCGGCCGGGCTTCGTGGGCGAGGCAGCGTTCCTTTCTGGCTACGGCGCCGCACAGGCGGTGCCGGGTCCGCTGTTCACCTTTGCCGCCTTCCTCGGCGCCACCGCAGCGGGCGTAGCGGGGGCCGTGCTGGCGCTCGCCGCCATCTTCCTTCCGGGCCTGCTGCTTCTCACCGGCACGCTGCCGTTCTGGGACCGGCTGCGCGGCCATCCACGGATGCAGGCGGCGCTGCGCGGCGTGAACGGGGCCGTCGTCGGGCTGCTCGGGGCCGCCCTCTACGATCCGGTGTGGACCGGCTCGGTGCGGACGGCGGCGGATTTCACGATTGCGCTCGCCGCGTTCGTGCTGCTGGCGGCCTGGAAGGCCGCGCCGGTCCTGGTGGTGGGCGCGGCCGCGCTGCTCGGAACCCTGCTCGGCGCGGCCGCCTGAGCGTTGACGATCTATTTGGGTTTTCGCGCGCAGATTGGCGGCGGCACGCAGCGAAAGGTGGCCGCATCATGCCATATGACGCCGGAGCGGGGGAACTGAAGCCGGTCTTTTCGGTCGTCGCGCCCGCCTTCAACGAGGAGGCGAACCTCCTTGCCTTCCACCGCCGCCTGGCGCGGACCATGGACGGGCTCGGCGAATGTTGGGAGCTCGTGCTGGTGAATGACGGCAGCACCGACGCCACCCTCGGCGTGATGCAGGGGCTGCGGGCGCGCGATCCGCGGATCGCCGTGGTGAACCTCAGCCGCAATTTCGGCAAGGAGATCGCTACCACCGCCGGGCTCGATCATGCGCGCGGCGAGGCGGTGATCGTGATTGATGTCGACCTGCAAGACCCGCCGGAGCTGATCCCCGAGCTGGTGGCGGCATGGCGGCTTGGACACGACATGGTGTACGCGCGCCGCCGCCGCCGCGCCGGCGAAGGCTGGCTCAAACGAGCGAGCGCGGCAGCGTTTTATCGCGTGCTTGACCGTGCGGCCTCGGTGCCGATCCCGCGCGACACGGGCGATTTCCGGCTGATCAGCCGGCGCGCGGTGGATGCGCTCGCCTCGCTGCGCGAGCGGCACCGCTTCATGAAGGGCCTGTTCGCCTGGGTGGGGTTTCCGAGCTGCGCGGTGGAATACGACCGCGCGCCGCGCCATGCTGGCAGCACGGCATGGAGCTACTGGAAGCTTTGGAACCTGGCGCTCGAGGGCATCACCGGATTCAGCACGATCCCGCTGCGGGCGGCGATGTATCTCGGCCTGCTGGTCGGCTTCGCGGCGGCGCTCTATCTGGCGCAGCTCGTTATCCGCACGCTGGCGTTCGGCAACCAGGTGCCGGGCTATCCGAGCCTAATGGCGGTGGTACTGTTCCTGGGCGGCGCGCAGCTTGTTACGCTCGGCATCATCGGCGAGTATCTCGGCCGCGTCTTCAACGAGGTGAAGCAGCGGCCGCTCTATCTCGTGGAGCGGCACCTCCGTAGCGAAGCGGTTCCCGTGCAATCATCCTGATTCGTGCCGGACGATGGAAATTCGGTGGCTCACGCCTTGCTGATGCACCGAGGGGGCCGGCGCGCGGCCGATTCGGCGTTATCTGCGCGGCATGTCAATGAAGGCACAGTCCCGAGATCCAGACTGCGGATTCTTGCGTCGGAGAGCCGCGGCGGAATGAACCCTCCACTCGTGTCGGTGATCGTGCCGGCGATCGAATCGGCGCTGGCGCGGCTTCCTGCCGGGCGGCGGGCAGGATAGCATCCGGGGATGAAACATCATCCGCTCGCCGCGACCGCCCAGGCGCTCGGCCTGCCGCCCAAGCAGGTCCGCAAGCTGCTCGACCGCTACCGCGTCACCGACGGCAAGGAGTTCCGCCTCAAGCACTACGATCCGGCCGATACGGCGGGACATTTGATCCCGCACGACGCGGCCGAGCAACTGCTCGCGGCTGGCGTGAGCCGGCTCGCCGAGCTGCAGGAGGTGCTCTACGCGCAGGATCGCTGGTCGCTGCTCTGTTTGTTCCAGGCGATGGACGCGGGCGGCAAGGACGGCACCATCAAGCATGTGCTGACCGGGGTGAACCCGCAGGGCGTGCAGGTGACGAGCTTCAAGCAGCCCGGGCCAGAGGAGCTGGCGCACGATTTCCTGTGGCGCAGCGTGCGCGCGCTGCCCGAGCGCGGCCGCATCGGCATCCACAACCGCAGCCATTACGAGGAGGTGCTTGTGGTGCGCGTGCATCCCGAGCTCCTGGCTCGCCAGCGTTTGCCGCAGGCGGTGAGCGGCAAGCGCCTGTGGGACGAGCGGCTGGCCGACATCGCGGGATTCGAGCAATACCTCGCCCGCCAGGGCATCGCCATCGCCAAGTTCTTCCTGCATCTCTCCAAGACCGAGCAGCGGCGCCGCTTCCTGGCGCGGCTGGAGGAGCCGGACAAGAACTGGAAATTCAGCAGCACCGACCTGAAGGAGCGCGCCTTCTGGGACGAATACCAGCACGCCTACGAGGAAGCGATCACCGCCACCGCCGCGCCGCACGCGCCTTGGTTCGTGGTGCCGGCAGATCATAAATGGTTCGCGCATCTGGTGGTGGTGGCGGCGCTGATCGACACGCTGGAACGGCTCGACCTCCGCATCCCCGAGGTGACCGAGGAGGAGCGTGCCGCCATCGCGCAGGCGCGGCGCGCCCTGGAAGCGGAGCCCGACGCGTGAACGGCGTCATCGCCGATCCGGCGCTGGCGCGGCTCTTGGAGGCGCTGCACGCCGAGAGCGACGCGCAGAGCGAGGAGTACGCCGCCTTCTTCGCACGCCGCCCGCCACCGACCGAGGCGGAGGTGAAATCGTTCCGCGCCGACAAGCTGGTGGCGCTCGACCGCGACAAGGCTTCGTTCTGCTACCAGCTTTGCCGCGCCATGGGCGCGCGCCGCATCGTCGAGGCGGGCACCTCGCACGGCGTCTCGACCCTCTATCTGGCGGCTTCGGTGCGCGACAATCTGCGCGTGCTGGGCGGCGCGGGCGTGGTGATCGGCACCGAATACGAGCCGGAAAAGGCGCGCATCGCGCGCGCGAACCTGGCGCGCGCGGGGCTTTCCGAATGGGTCGATCTGCGCGAGGGGGATTTGCGCGAGACGCTGCGCGCGATCGAGGAGCCGATCGACTTCATGCTGGTCGATATTTGGGTGGTGATGGCGCGGCCCGCGCTCGAACTGGTGCATCCCCGCCTGCGGCCGGGCGCGGCGGTGGTCTGCGACAACACCGGGGAGCGGCGGGCCGAATACGCAGACTATTTCGCGTTCGTCGCGGCGAATGGCTATCACACGATGACGCTGCCGTTCGCCGGGGGACTGGAGTTCTCCGTCCGCTGCGCCTGAGATGGCGTGCTGTCCAGCAACGTGCGGACGCGATGGGCGAGATCGACCGCCGAGAACGGCTTGCCGATCAGCTCGACCCTGGGATCGAGCCGGCCGCCATCGCCAGCAGCACGCCGTGCTCGTGCAGTGCGGCGGCAATGCCGGGCCGGATCTGTACTACCGCGTGTGCGGACATAGGAGTGGTAGCGGCCCGTCGTTTGCCGTACCAAGCGCCGCGATCCTTGATTTTGCAACGTCGTCGTTGCGAGCGGCGCGAAGCAATCGGGCGGTCAGCGTCGATATCCGGGACCGGCGCTACACCTTCCGCAGGGTCGCCACCGAGACGTGCGGCCAGCTCAGCCCCGCGAAGTTCAGCAAGACCGTTTGTGAATATTGTAGTTGCAGCGCGGTGCCGCCGGAGGAGGTTCGCAGCGTCTCGATCCAGAAGGTGGCGGTGACGCGCCCGGCTTGCGCGTTCGGGCCGTCCGCCGTGCCTTGCAGGAACGCCGTGTTGACAACCCCGCCGCCCGGCACGGGCGCGGCGGGATCGGACGAGACGTGCAGCGTCGTCGTACTCAGCACGCTCGCTCCGTCGAGTGCCTGGGTCAGCAGCGAATTCGGGTCGTCGAGCATCGCCTGCGTGATGCCGTCGGTCGCGCCGGGCGGGGAGCGGAAATCGCTCGGCACCGCAAGGTCGGCCTCGGGCGGCAGGGCGATCCTGCGGTTCGGCTGTCCGGTGACGAACGGCACGATGTCGCTCCGGCCGATCCGCGGCGGCTCCGCCGCGGTGGCAGCGAGTCCCTGGGCGAGCACCGATGCGCCGTGCGGGATGGAGGCCATCCGCACCACGCTCTCCGGCACCGCGGGGTCGGTGGTCGCCGGCACCCGTGCCCATACGCCCGGCTCGACATGCAGCACGGCGCCTGTGTTGCGGTCCTGGATTTTCTGCAGGTAGGTCAGGCCGAACATGTCGATGTCGTCCTGACAGAGCCCGCGGTTGGTGATGCGGCCGGGGATGATTTCAAACTCTGTGGTTTCGAGCGTTAGGTTGAGTTCGAGGAAATGCTGCTGTCCGGGCGGCAGCAACATCGGGCGCCAAATGATATTGAGCCCCGTGCCCGCCCACTTCCCGGCGAGATGGCGGAGCGGACCGAGCGAGTCTGCATTCGGCAACACCGGAACGCGCGCCATGCCGCTTACTCCCTAACGCCCCGATGCAGCGAGTCCATCGCAGGCGGGGCAGCGTAGCGTGCTGGTTTCGGCCGGGTCAACCGATCATTGCACCGCAAAGCGGTTGATGGCTGCGCGTGGAACTAAGCGCGGTGGCGCCGCTATGGGCTACCGCGCGGCCTTGACAGCGGCCCGCCGCTCCGACTCGGGCGCCTTCTTGCTCTCGGCAGCCTTGCGGCGCTGCTGTTCGAGCTCGGCGCGCAGCCTGGCCGCTTCGGCCGCCTGCGCCTCGGCCTCAGCGAGCTTTTTGCGAAGTCCCGCCAGCTCGGCGCCGAGCGCGGCGGCCTCGCTCGCCTGCCGCTCCGCTTCGGCGAGTCTGCCCGTGCGATCGGCCAGCTCGGCGCGCAGCGTGCCAACCTCGCTTGCGCGCGCATCCGCCTCGGCGAGCCTCTGGCGAAGCCTCTCGGCCTCGGCCCGCAGCGCGGCGAGCTCGGCATCCTGCGCCTTGGCTTCTTGCTGGTCCTCCTGCGGGCGGTAGAACGGCGTGAACAGGCTGAGCGCCCGCTCCACCATCGCCATGTTCTGCCGGCTCATCTCGTTCGCCACGCCACCGAAGGGAAACAGCGTTCCCATCGTGCGCTGCATCGTCTCGCGCAATTGGTCCTGCTGACGTGCCAGCGCCTCCATCGCGTGCTCGAGATAGCGTGGCACGAAGGCCTGCATGGAGTCGCCGTAAAAGCCTATCAGCTGGCGCAGGAAGTTGGTGGGCAAGAGGTTGCGGCCCTTGCCCTCTTCCTCGACGATAATCTGCGTCAACACGCCGCGCGTGATGTCCTCGCCGCTTTTGGCATCGTAAACTACGAAATCTCGGCCGCCGCGCACCATCTCCGCCAGGTTCTCGAGCGTGATGTAGCAGGAGCTTTCGGTGTTGTAGAGGCGGCGGTTGGCATATTTCTTCACCACCACCGGCGCGGCGGACGGCGGCTGCGCCTCAGCCTGATCGCGGACTGTATCGGCCATGCATCCCCCGGGACTGCGCGGGGACGCTAAACGTAGTCCTGCCGCGGCGCAACATGAAGCACCGGCCTTACTCGGCCGGCGCGCCGCCGGGAACCGACACCTGCGGCATCAGGGTGGGCGTTGTGAGGTTCGATCCGCCAATACTTCCCGGCGCCCCGGCCGAGAGCCCAGCGGAGACGCCGGAAGACTGGTTCACCGGCGGCGGCCGGACCGGCGCGCCGGTGAGTCCAAGCTGCGCGGCGGTCTGCGCGGCGCAGCCGCCGAGCGTGACCGCACCTCCTAAGAGCCCGAAGACGACGAGTGGCCGGCGCATGCCGGCCACTCAACACGACCCGCAGGTGAAACGCCAGAATTACGGCGCGGTGAGGGCTCCGCCGAGCGCGCCGGCGCCGGCGCCGATCAAGGCGCCCGTCGCGGGACGACCACCCGTGAGGGCCGCCACGCCCGCGCCCGCCCCGGCACCGAGCGCGCCGCCCGTCAGCGCGCGCTCCCCCGGGCTGTAGCCGCAGGCCGACAGAGCGAGAAGCAGGCTGCCCGCGAGGGCGCCGAACGCGAACTTACGTGTCATTGCATCCTCTCCGTTCGTCGGTCCGATCTGATCACTCGGTCACACATAGGAACGATAGAGGCGGGGGACCCGTTCGCTTCCGGCGGCCTAACCCTCTTGTGATTTCGAGGGCGGCAGGGGTAATCCCCTCCGCCTTTCCCCATCCGCCAGAGGTGTTGCCGCGATGTTCTCCCGCCTGCTCGGCTTCATGTCAGCCGACATGGCCATCGACCTCGGGACCGCCAACACGCTGGTTTACGTGAAGGGGCGCGGGATCGTGCTCGCCGAGCCGAGCGTGGTCGCCATCGCCGACGTGCGGGGGCGCAAGCAGGTGCTGGCGGTAGGCGAGGAAGCCAAGCAGATGCTCGGCCGCACGCCGGGCAACATCTCCGCCATACGCCCGCTGCGCGACGGGGTGATCGCCGACTTCGAGGTGGCGGAGGAGATGATCAAGCATTTCATCCGCCGCGTGCATAACCGCCGCCGCTTCGCCTCGCCCATGATCATTGTCTGCGTGCCCTCGGGCTCGACGGCGGTCGAGCGGCGGGCGATCCAGGAGAGCGCGGAAAGCGCGGGGGCGCGGCGCGTCTTGCTGATCGAGGAGCCGATGGCCGCGGCCATCGGCGCCGGGCTGCCGGTGACGGAGCCCTCCGGCAGCATGATCGTCGATATCGGCGGGGGCACCACCGAGGTGGCGGTGATCTCGCTCGGCGGCATCGTCTATTCGCGCAGCGTGCGCGTGGGCGGCGATAAAATGGACGAGGCGATCATCAACTACGTCCGCCGCACCCACAATATGCTGATCGGCGAATCGACCGCCGAGCGGATCAAGATCGAGATCGGCGCCGCTGGACCGGGCGACGAGGCCGAGGAGGACATCTGGCGCGAGGTGAAGGGGCGCGACCTGATGAATGGCGTGCCGCGCGAGATCCTGGTGAGCCAGCGGCAGATCGCTGAGAGCCTGGCCGAGCCGGTCGGCCAGATCGTCGAGGCGGTGAAGGTGGCGCTGGAGAACACGCCGCCCGAGCTCGCCGCCGACATCGTGGACAAAGGCATCGTGCTGACGGGCGGCGGCAGCCTGCTCTACCGGCTGGACCAAGTGCTGCGGGACGCAACCGGCCTGCCGGTCGCGGTAGCGGAGGGACCGCTGCAATGCGTCGCGCTCGGCACCGGCCGCGCGCTCGAGGAGCTGCAACGGCTGCGGAACGTGCTCACCAGCATGTATTAAGTCGCGCCGCTCGCGCGCGCGTTTTTCCTCTCGACTCGGGCACCCGATTGCGGTGAGTCCGGCGGGGTGGGAGCCCACTGCCGATGATCCGCATCTCGGTCCAGCTCAGGCAGGCATTGGCGCGGCTGACGCTGCCGGTGCTGTTCGTCCTCTCGTTCGGCGTCATGCTTATCGGCAAGGCCGACACGCTGCTCGTTGATCGCGCGCGGATCAGCCTGGGCGACGCCCTGGGGCCGGTGTTCGACTTCCTCGCGGTGCCGCTGGCGGCGGCCCGCGCCGAGCTCGCCGACCTCGCGGACCTTTGGTCGCTGCGCGACGAAAATCGCGCGCTCCGCGAGGAGGTGGCGCGGCTGCGGCAATGGCAAAGCGTGGCGCTCAGGCTTGAGGAGGAGAACCGGCGGCTCAAGGCGCAGCTCAACTGGATCCCCGATCCGCCGGCGCACTTCGTCACCGGCCGCGTGGTCGCCGACGGCGGCGGGCTCTATGCGCGCGCCGCGCTGCTCTCGGTCGGGCCGAACCACCAGGTCCGCAAGGGCGAGATCGCGGTCGATGAGGCGGGGCTAGTGGGGCGGGTGACGGAGGTTGGCGCGCGCACTGCGCGGGTGCTGCTGATCACCGATCTGTCGAGCCGCATCCCCGTCCTGCTGGAGCAGAGCCACAGTCGCGCCATCCTGGCCGGGGCCAATACGGACCGGCCCCGCCTGCTCTACTGGACCGACGCGCATCCCGTGGAGGGCGAGCGGGTCGTGACCTCCGGCGAGGCGGGGGCCTTCCCGGCCGACCTGCCGGTCGGTACCGTGCATTGGAGCGCGGCCCACGTGCCCGAGGTGGTGCCGGCGGCCAAGCTGGGCGAACTGGGGATTTTGCGGCTGTTCGATTTCCAGCTCGGCACGGAAGCGGCCGAGCCTTCCGGCTGACGATGGTCGAGGTCGATCGCGCTCCCGGCATCAGGCCACGCCCGACGCTAGCGCGCAGGCTCGATGCCGCCGCGCGCGGCGCGGTGCCGTTCGCAACGACCCTGGCGCTCGTGCTATTCGCCGGCGCCATCGCAGGACTGCCGGGCGAGGAGGCGCTGCGCCCGGCGCTGGCACTCTGCTCAGTGTTCGCCTGGACCTTGCTGCGCCCCGCCTTGCTGATGCCGCCGCTCGTGTTCCTGATCGGCCTCCTGTGCGACCTGCTCGGATGGCTGCCGCTCGGGGTGGCGACGGTCACGCTGCTCGCCATTCAGGGGGCGGCGCTGCGGCTGCGGCGGACGCTGGCCGGCGCCGGGCTCGCCCCGTCCTGGGCCTGTTTCGCAGTGCTCGCGGCGCTGGCGGCGGGGCTCTTGTGGGCGCTTGCCTCGGCGCTCAGTTTCCGCCTGCTCCCCGCCGCGCCGGCACTCCGCACCTGGGGCTTCGCGGTCGTGCTTTATCCTTCCGTTGCCCTGCTCGCGCTTTGGTTGAGCCGTTCCGCTGCGGCGCCGGAGCGCGCTTGATGCGGCTGAACATGCCCCGGCCGATGTTCCGCGTCGGCACGCGCCAGGGCGACAAGCGCGGCGCGGTGTTCACCCGCCGCGCGCTGCTTCTCATGGCGGGGCAGGCCGGGGCGCTCGGCGCGCTCGGCGTGATGCTGTACGGCGTGCAGGTGCGCGAGGGCGTGCGCTATCAAGTGAAGGCGCGCGAGAACAGCATCAGCACGCGGCTTCTCTCGCCGCCACGCGGGCGCATCACCGACCGCTACGGGACGGTGCTGGCGGGCAACCACTCGACCTGGCGTGCCCTGCTGATCGCTGAGCAGGCACAGGATGTCGATGCGACTCTCGATGCCTTCTCCGCGCTGATCCCGCTTGAGCCGCGCGAGCGCGCCCGGATCGAGCGGGAGGCGCGGCGCCATCGCCGTTTCATCCCCGTGCTCGTGCGCGACTTCCTGAGCTGGGACGACATGGCGCGGATCGAGGTGAACGCGCCCGACCTGCCCGGCATCGTGGTCGATGCCGGCACCAGCCGGGTCTATCCCACGGGGCCCTTGTTCGCCCACGCGGTCGGCTATGTCGCGCCGCCAACCGAGGAGGATGTGGCGGACGATCCCTCGCTCGCGCTGCCCGGAATGCGCGTGGGGCGCGCGGGGCTGGAAAAGACCTACGAGAAGACGCTGCGCGGCAAGGCGGGCAACGAGCAGCTCGAGGTGAATGCGGTCGGGCGCGTGATCCGCGAGGTGGCGCGCGAGGAAGGGCAGCCCGGCGAGGACGTGCGCGCGAGCGTCGATGCCGGTTTGCAGCAGGCGATCACCGACCGGCTCGGCGGCGAGAGCGCCTCGGCGGTGGTGCTCGACTGCCGCACCGGCGAGGTGATGGCGATGGTCTCGAACCCGTCGTTCGATCCGAGCCTGTTCAACTCGGGGGTCAGCCAGGCGCAATGGCAGGCATGGGCGAGCGATCAGCGGGGGCCACTGACCGACAAGGTGACGGTGGGGCTCTATGCGCCGGGCTCCACCTTCAAGATGGCGGTGGCAATTGCGGCGTTGCAGGCGCGCGCCATCACGCCGGGCGAGCATTTCTCCTGCCCGGGCTATTTCGACCTGGGTAACATGCGGTTTCACTGCTGGCGCAAGGGCGGGCACGGAAGCCTCGATTTGCGCGGCGGCATCAAGAACTCCTGCGACGTATACTTCTATCAGGTGGCGTTGAAGGTCGGGATCGACCCGATCGCGCGCACCGCGAACCGGCTTGGGCTCGGCACCGAGCTTGCCATCGACCTGCCGGACCAGCGCGCGGGCCTGATCCCGACGCGCGAATGGCGGCGGGCGCAGGGCCATCCGTGGAACCTCGGCGACACCGTGGTGAGCGGGATCGGCCAGGGCTACATCCAGGTGACGCCCCTTCAGCTGGCGACCTACGCGGCGCGGCTCGCCACCGGGCGCGCGGTCGAGCCGCACCTGCTCGCCGATGCCGCGAAGGAATGGCCGGAGCTCGGGCTGCCGGCGGCGTATCTCGCTGCGGCGCGAGAAGGGATGTGGGCAGTGGTGAACGAGCCGGGCGGTACGGCGCCGGATGCGCGCCTGCCGGACCCGCAATGGCAGTTGGCGGGCAAGACCGGATCGGCGCAGGTGCTTCGCGTCTCGCGCGAGCAGCGCGAACATGGGTTCGATAGCTCCAAGCTGCCGTGGCGGCTCCGCCCCAACGCGCTGTTCGTCGCCTTCGCCCCCTATGCCGCGCCACGCTACGCACTGTCGGTGGTGGTGGAGCACGGCAATGCCGGCGCGACGGCCGCCGCGCCGATCGCGCGCGACATCATGATGGAGACGCTGCGGCGCGACCCGGCCGGGCGCAGCATGCCGCTCGTGCAGCCGGGGCCCGCGCAGCTCGCCGCGGTGCGGAGCAACAAGACGTGAGCGAGGCACGCCGCCTTTGGCTGCGCTCCTCGGTCGATGTGACCGCGAAGCTCTGGCGCGTGAGCTGGGGCTTCGTGTTGCTGCTCTGCCTGCTCGCGGGCGTGGGGTACGCCGCGCTCTACAGCGTCGCGGGGGGTTCGCCGCGCCCTTATGCCGAGGCCGACGCGATCCGCTTCGCCGCCGGGCTCGTGCTGATGCTGGTGGTCGCGATGACCGACATTAGGGTGATCGCACGGCTCGCCTGGCCGTTCTATTTCGTCTCGCTCGGGCTGCTCGCCGCGGTGCTGCGATTCGGCCATCTCGGCAAGGGTGCGCAACGCTGGCTCGAGCTCGGCGGGTTTCAGTTGCAGCCGAGCGAGCTGATGAAAATCGCGCTCGTGCTGGCGTTGGCCGCCTGGTTCCGCCGCGCGAGCTGGGAGCGGATCGGCAATCCGCTGTTCCTGCTGGTGCCGCTCGCGGCGATCGCCGCGCCGGTGGCGCTGATCCTGAAGGAACCCAATCTCGGCACCGCCGTGATCACCGCCGCGGTGGGCGGCGCAATGCTGTTCGCGGCTGGCGTGCGGTGGTGGAAGTTCGCCCTCGTGCTGCTGCCGGTTCCGCTCGCGGCGCGGCTCGTTTACGCGCACCTGCACGACTATCAGCGGGCGCGCATCGACACGTTCCTGCACCCCGAGACCGACCCGCTCGGCGCCGGCTACAACATCCTGCAGTCGAAGATCGCACTCGGGTCGGGCGGGATGTGGGGCGAGGGCTATCTGCACGGCACGCAGGCGCAGCTCAATTTCCTGCCCGAGAAGCAGACCGACTTCATCTTCAGCACGATCGGCGAGGAGATGGGGTTCGTCGGCGCGGCGGCGGTGCTCGCGCTGCTGGGGGCCATCGTTCTGGCGGCGATGGCGATGGCGCTGCGTTGCCGCAATCAGTTCGGGCGGCTGCTCAGCCTCGGCATCAGCTTCAATTTCTTCATGTACGTGTTCGTCAACATCGCGATGGTGATGGGCGCGATCCCGGTGGGCGGGGTGCCGCTGCCGCTCGTCTCACACGGCGGCTCGGCGATGCTGACGGCGATGTTGGGCTTCGGGCTGCTGCTGTCGGCCTATGTCCACCGTGACGTGGCGTTCGCCGACGAGGCGGCTGCGTAGGGCGCATGAAGCGCAGCGGAATGCACCCCGTGGCGCTTCGTCGGCGGATTGGCATCCGGCCTACACTATGCCCGCCGCTTATCGGGCAACCGGCGCGCCGGCAGTCGGTCCCTGACTGCCGAGCCCCGGATTGAACTTGCCAACATTGCCGAAGAGCTGCTGAAGGAACGATGCCTCGGTGCCGGGCGAGGGGGTGGTGCGGGCGATCATCGGTGCCGCGAGCGCCTGCGCCTTGTTGAGATGGCGCACCGACTGCAGCACGCCCTGATCGTTGAAGCGCAGCTCCACCACGTCCTGGGCGAGCACCTGGTTGGTGCCGCCGATCTGCGGGCGCGTCATTTGCCCCACGTAATTCCAGACATTCTGGTCGAACGTGCCCTTCGCGGTCGGCGAGCCGAGCAGCGCCTGTGCTTCGGACTGGGTGGTCTTGCCGACGACGAGCTTGGCGAGCTCGGCCTGGTTGACAATGTTGCCGCGCGGCTGGGCCGGCGGCGCCAGCCAGCCGCAGCCGGAAAGGAGCGCGAGCGAAAGCAGGGTAAGAAGGCGGAGTTGCGGGCGCACGCAGGTTTCCGGACCGAGGTGGGTGCGCGCCGGTTCTGGACAGGAGCCGCCGACGCGCTATCTCCGGCCCCGTGTCATCTCCGTCCCGCCAAGTCAATCGTCGCGGGCGGAGAGGGAGAGTTTTCAGAGTTGGGCATGATCGGATCGCTGCTGGGCCGCCGCCGACCGCATGAGCGGGCAGGTTTCGAGCTGTACGCGGCGGCGGTGGCGGCGGCGCGGGATCCGTTCCACTACGCCGCGCTCGGCGTGCCGGACACGCTGGACGGCCGGTTCGACATGGTCGGGCTTTATGCGTTCCTGCTGATCGACCGTCTGCGGCGCGAGGCGCCACCCGGCCCGGCGCTCGCGCAGGCCGTGTTCGACGCCATGTTCAGCGACATGGACGTGAACCTGCGCGAGATGGGCGTGGGCGATCTGTCGGTGGGCAAGAAGGTGCGGGTGATGTGGGAGGCGTTCCACGGCCGCGCGGCGGCCTACGCCGCTGCGATGGCGGGAACCGCCGCGCCCGGCGCGCTCGAGGCGGCGCTCGAGCGGAATGTCTGGCGCGGGACGGCGCCGGCCGATGCTCGCTCGGCACGGCTCGCGCGGCTGATGCGGGCACAGCGCGCGAACCTTCAGGAGCAGGCGCTGGAGGTTCTGCGCCGGGGCGAGGTCCGCTTCCTTCCGGCCGAGGCGGCGGCACGGTGATCAAGCCCGAATTCTCCCGGCCGATCGCGGTCGAGCAGATCGGGCGTGCGGCGCGCGACGTCACTGTGGAGGCGGATGCGGCCGAGTGCGCCGCGCTGGCCCGCCGCATGGGCCTGCCCGCGGTCGAGAGCCTGCGCTGCGCCTTCGCGCTGCGGCGCGCCACGGACGCGGCGGGCGTGATCGCCGCCGAGGGGCGGCTCATGGCGCGCGTGGTGCAGGTGTGCGTCGTCACGCTCGACGAATTCACCGCCGACGTGGCGGAGACGTTCGCGATCCGGTTCGTGCCGGCGGGGACCGAGAGTGCGGAGATCGACCTCGACGGGCCGGACGAGGTGCCCTACGAGGCCGGGCGGGTCGATCTCGGCGAGGCGGCGGCGGAGCAATTGGCGCTGGCGCTCGATCCGTTTCCGCGGCTGCCGGGCGTGGCGATGCCGGAGGAGGATGACGCGGCGGCCGGCCGGCCGTTCGCCTCGCTCGGCAAGCTGCGGCGCCATTGAGGCTTTGATCCGCCCCGGCCGCGACGCCGGGATTGCGTCCGCAAGCGCGAGTCGCTAGCGTCCCGCGTGCAGGGCTCGCGTGCGCGACCGATGTTTCGGAAGCGGCGGCGCGGTTGCTGCCCAGAAAACAACAGGGAAGCGTTCAGTTGGGTGATCTCTCGCTCCGCCTTCGACCGCCCCGCCTGCGCGCGCGGCAAGCCGGCTGCGCCGCCCCTTCATTGATGGAAACGAAGAATGGCTGACGGTACGATTGCGGCCGGCATCGACACGCGCGGCTTCGCCGCCCGCCGCTCCCGCTCCAGCCTGAAACGGTTCGCCCGCCACCGCAGCACCATCGCGCTCGTGATGTGCGCGCCGCTGATCCTGCTGATCGCCGGGCTCGTGGTCTACCCCGCGATTTATGCGATCTATCTCAGTCTCCTCAACCGCAAGATGACGGAGTTCATCGGGCTCGCGCAGTACGCGTTTCTTCTGCACCGCTCGACCTTCCAGCTCGTTATCTTCCAAAGCTGCCTGTTCGCCATCACCTCGGTGATCTTCAAGGCGCTGATCGGGCTGATCCTGGCGCACCTGATCCAGAATATCGGCGGCAAGTACCAGCGCCTCTGGCGCGGACTGCTGCTCGTCACCTGGGTGATTCCGCTCGCGCTGTCCACCCTTACCTGGTGGTGGATGTTTGATCCCTCCTATTCGGCGTTCAACTGGGTGCTGGAGGCGGTCGGGCTGAAGCCCGTGCCCTGGCTCGGCGTCGGTTGGATCGCGCGGATCTGCACCATCGTCGTGAATGTGTGGTACGGTACGCCGTTCTTCTTCATCATGTATCTCGCGGCGCTGAAATCGGTGCCCGAACAGCTTTACGAAGCGGCTTCGATCGACGGCGCCAGCGCCTGGCAGAAGCTGATCCACGTCACCCTACCGATGATGCGGAACATCATCTCGATCACGGTGCTGTTCAGCCTGATCGTCACCTTCGCCGACTTCGACATCGTCCGCATCCTGACTTCGGGCGGGCCGGAGGATAAGACCCACGTGTTCGCGACCTACGCCTTCCAGGTCGGCATCCAGTCGGGCAACATTCCCATGGGCGCTGCCGTCTCGCTCTTCATGCTGCCCATCCTGGCGATCGCCGCCTTCTTCATCCTGCGTGGCGTGAACCGCCGCGCGCAGGAGATCGGGGCATGAGCGCCTCGCTGGGCGCGGTCGCCAGTGGCATGCCGATCGGGCGGCGGCATCCGAAGTCCCGCAACGAAAGAAGCTGGGCGCTCTGGTGCAGCTATATCGCGCTCGGCTTCTTCGCCTTCATCTACCTCGTGCCGCCGTTCTATGAGGTGATGACCAGTCTCAAGACCTCGGCCGAGATCGGGGCGGAGAAGGGCACGCCCTGGATCGTGCACCACCCGACGCTCGCGAATTTCTGGTACCTGATCACCTACCACAACTTCCAGATCTATTACCTGAACACGGTGATCGTGACCTTGCTGACGGTCGCGGTCAGCATGGTCATCTCGGTGCTGGCTGCGTTCAGCCTGTCGCGCATGGGATTCTGGGGCAGCAAGACGCTGGCCACGGGCGTGTTCCTGACCTACCTCGTTCCCGCCTCACTCCTGTTCATCCCCTTGTTTCAGATCATCGGCGCGATCGGGCTTATCAACTCCTACTGGTGCCTGGTGCTGATCTATCCGACGCTCGCGGTGCCGTTCTGCACCTGGATCATGATCGGCTATTTCGGCTCGATCCCGAAAGAGCTCGATGAGGCGGCGCTGATCGATGGCGCGGGCTATCTGCAGATGCTGTGGCGGATCTTCATCCCCGTGGCGATGCCCGGCATCATCGCCGCCACCATCTTCGCCTTCACCGTGAGCTGGGGCAATTTCATCTACCCGCTGGCTTATCTCTACACCTCAAACCAGATGGTGCTGACGGTCGGCATCGTGAGCGACCTGATCCGCGGCGACGTGTTCGAGTGGGGCAAGATCATGGCCGCCAACGTGCTCGCCTCCGCACCGCCGATCATCATCTACGCCTTCCTGATGGACTACTACATCGCCGGGCTCACCGCCGGCGCAACCAAGGGCTGAGGACGCGCGATGGCGGAAGTATCCTGCCGCAAGGTGGTCAAGATCTATGACGGCGGCGTGCAGGCCGTGAAGGGGATCGACCTCGACATTAAGGACCACGAGTTCGTCGTGCTGGTCGGCCCCTCGGGCTGCGGCAAATCGACCACGCTCCGCATGATCGCGGGCCTCGAGGAAATCTCCGATGGCGAGATCTGGATCGGCGGCGACATCGTGAACGACGTGCCGCCGCGCGATCGCGACATCGCCATGGTGTTCCAGAACTATGCGCTCTACCCGCATATGAGCGTGTTCGACAACATGGCCTTCGGGCTGAAGCTCAGGAAGTTCCCGCGCGACGAGATCAAGCGCCGAGTGGACGAGGCGGCGCGCATCCTCGACATCGCGCCGCTGCTGGACCGCAAGCCGAAGGCGCTCTCGGGCGGGCAGCGCCAGCGCGTGGCGATGGGCCGCGCCATCGTCCGCAATCCGAAGGTCTTCTTGTTCGACGAGCCGCTGTCCAACCTGGATGCCAAGCTGCGCGTGCAGATGCGGACCGAGATCAAGAAGGTGCACCAGACCGTCCGCACCACCACGATCTACGTGACGCACGATCAGGTGGAGGCGATGACGCTGGCTGACCGCGTGGTGGTGATGAACCAGGGCATCATCGAGCAGATCGGCTCGCCGCAGGAGCTCTATCACAACCCGCAGACGCGCTTCGTCGCCGGGTTCATCGGCAGTCCGGCGATGAACTTCCTGCCTTGCCGGATCGAGGCCGCGGACGGCGGCATCTCCGTGCGGCTCACTCCGCGGATTGCGCTGGCAGTGCCGCCGGCGCGCGCCGACCGCTATGGCCCCTACAAGGACCGCGAGATGCTGCTCGGCATCCGGCCCGAGCATGTGTTCGACCGCCACCCATCGGAGCCGCCGCGCCCAGGCTGGGCGCCGATGGACGCGCTGGTCGACGTGGTGGAGCCGATGGGCATGGAAACGATGGTGCATTTCTTTATCGACGGCACCCCGGTCTGCGCCCGCTGCGAGCCGAGCACGCCGGCCGAGCCCGAGAAGATGCTGCCGCTCTGGGCGGATATGACCCAGATGCACCTGATCGAGCCGTCGAGCGGGCGGGTGGTGTAGGGCGCTTCAGCCCCTACAGATTTGCCGCCTTCTTCCTAAGCGCCTGCATTTCTTCATAGCGCGCGGTCACATCGCGCAGAACGGCGGCGATCCCCTGCATCCGTCCAGCGTCATCGCGGAACGGCACGATGGTGAACTCGACGGAGATGCGGCGGCCGTCCTTGCGGATGGCGGGCACCGCCAACAGCGCGCCTGAGTCGTAGCGGCTCTCGCCCGTGCCCATTGTCTTGTTGAAACCGTCCCAATGCCGCTGTCGCAGGCGGTCGGGGATGATGATGTCGAGCGTCTGTCCCAGCGCCTCGGCTTCCGGAAAGCCGAACAAGCGTTCCGCGCCGCTGTTCCAGAACCGCACCACCCCGTGCGAATCGGCATAGATTACGGCGTCCGCCATGGCACGGACCAGTGTCACGGCAAAGCTTTCGGGATCAAACTCCATGCGCGGACTCCTGTTGTTCCAGCCGGCCCAAAGGCCGGTAGCGTGGGTCGCTGAGCGCACGGGTCCATCGAGGTACGTGCGAAATCCACAAAATCTTGCTCCCCCCGCGCGATCCTGCCTCACCCTGCCAGATGGCGGCACTCACCGACAAACCGCCTCAATTCCACTCCGTATCTCCACGCAATCATCTCCGCCGCCGCATCGGCCGCCAGGCGCCGCTGCGCCAGACCGATCCCCGCCAGCATCAGTATAAATGGGGCGCGCCAATCGTACCCGCGCCGAGGATCACCCCCTTTCGCCGCCAGCACCTCGTGCATCGCGCTCTCAGCCGTGCGCGGCCGCAGGCTTCATCGCCTCGGCCCCGCCAGCCCGAAGCCGCCCTCCGCTTGAGCGTTGGGGCGTCGCTGTGGACCAAGGACCGCAAGCTTCATGAGATCGCAAAGGAGTTTGGCACCGCCACCGCGCCGCCCTTCCGCAGGCAAGACCGGCTGGGTTAGCCAGCCGCCTTCCCCTCCCTACCCCAGCCGCCGGTATACCCCCCGCTCGTCCGCGACAGCAGCGAACCCCTCAACCGGCCCGAGCGCGCTCTCCGCACCGCCCAGGTACAGAAATCCCTCCGGCGCTATCCGCGCCGCGATGGCACGCAGCACGCGCGCCTTGGTCTCGGCGTCGAAATAGATCAGAACGTTGCGGCAAAATACGATGTCGAACCGCCCGAGCGGCGCCAGATCGTCGAGCAGATTCCACTCGCGGAACTCGATCACCGCGCGCAGCCCCTCGCCGATGCGCCAGCCCGCTTCCTCCTTGCGGAAGTGCTTCACCAGCATCTGCACCGGCAGGCCGCGCTGCACCTCGAATTGAGAATAGAGGCCGGCGCGCGCGCGGGCGAGCGCGGCGCGGCAAATATCCGTCGCAACGATCTCCACTTGCCGCCCGCGCGCCTCGGCAAGCTCGGCCAGGATCATCGCGATCGAGTAGGCCTCCTGCCCGGTCGCCGCCGCCGCCGACCAGATCCGCAGCTTGACCCCCGCCCCGCGCGCGGCGAACAAGGCCGGCAGCGCCTTCGCGCGCAGATGCGCGAACGGCTTGTCGTCGCGGAAGAACAGGCTCTCGTTGGTCGTCATCGCCTCGACGACCTCGCGCGCCAGCTCGTCCGCCTCCGGGCGATGCACGCGCGCGGCAAGTGCCGAGAGGTCGGCGAGCTTTTCTCGCCGCATGATCGGCGCCAGCCGCGTTTCCAACAGGTAAAGCTTGTCGGGCGTCAGCGCGAGCCCCGAGCGCGCGCGCAACAGCGCCGCCAGTGCCGCGAACGCGCCGTCCGCCGCCGTCGCCGCGCTCATCTGGCGCCAAGCAGCGCCCGCAGCGTGGGCGCGAGCGCGCCGAGCGGAAGCACGGCATGACACAGGCCGGCCCGCGCCACCGCCCCCGGCATCCCCCATACCACGCTGGTCGCCGCGTCCTGCGCCAGCGCCACGCCGCCCGCTTCCACCACGCGGCGCACGCCCGCGAGCCCGTCATGGCCCATGCCGGTCAGGATCGCCGCCAGCACGCGCCCGCAGGCCGCCTCGGCGGCGCTCTGCAGCATCGGATCGACCGACGGGCGGCAGAAATTCACCGCCGGCATATCGGACAGCCGGGCGGCGAACCCGCCGCCCTGACGCACGACGAGCAGATGCCGCTCGCCCGGCGCAACATAGATCCGCCCCGGCAGCAGCGGCGCCTGGTCCTCGGCCTCCGTGCAGGGCAGCACGCCGAGCCGGGCGATATGTCCGGCGAGCGTGGCGGTGAAGGCGGGCGGCATGTGCTGGGTCAGCACCACCGGCACGCGCACGTCCCGCCCCAACCCCTGCACCAGCGTGAACAGCGCCTGCGGGCCGCCGGTGGAGGCGCCGATCGCCAGAAGCAGCGGCGCAAACCCGCGCGGCACCGGCCGCAGGGTAAACGCCGGCGTCGGCGCGGCAGCGGCGGGACGCGGCGCCAGCGCGCGCACCTTGGCCAAAAGCTCGGCGCGGAACGCCGCCGCCGCGTCGGGCGCGAGCGCGCTCGGCTTCGCCACGTAATCGGCCGCGCCCAGCCGTAGCGCGCGCAGCGTCACCTCGGCTCCGCGCGTCGTCAGCGTGGAGGCCATCAGCACACGCACCCCGGGTGCCGCTTCGATCAGCTTCGGCAGCGCCGTCAGCCCGTCCATCACGGGCATCTCGATGTCGAGCACCGCGACGTCCACAGGCTCCGCCGAGACCGCTTGCACCGCCTCGGCGCCGTTCGCCGCGCGCGCCACCACGCGGATCGCCGGATCGGCCTCGAGCGCGCGCGCGATCGCGCCGCGCAGCACGGCGGAATCGTCGCACACCAGCACCCGTATGGGCTGGTTCATGCGAACCCGACCGCCGCCATCTTGCCGAGCAAGATGTCGGCGTCGAACGGCTTCATGATGTATTCCTGCGCGCCCGCCGCGAGCGCCGCTTCGATGAACGCAAGCTCGGTCTCGGTGGTGCAGAACACGACGGGCGGCCGGTCCGGCCCGAACTCCGTGCGCAGCGCGCGCAGGAACTCGATCCCGCTCATCTCCGGCATGTTCCAATCGAGCAGCACCACGTCGGGTAGCGCGGCCCGGCACGCCTCCAGCGCAGCGGCGCCGTTCTCGCGCTCGTCCACCGTGAAGCCGCCATCCTCCAAGATGCGCCGCGCGATGCGCCGCACAGTCCGGCTGTCGTCCACCACGAGGCAGCGCGGCGCCATCGCTCAGGCCGCCCGCGCGGGAGGCGGCGCGATCTCGAGCAGTCGCTCCGCGCTCAGCACCACCATCAGCCGCCCTTCGAGACGGAACACGCCCTGGGCGCACGCGGCCCAGGCGGGCTTGAGCGTGGGCGGATTGGGCTCCATCGCGTCGGGCCGGAGCGGGATCACCTCCTCCACCGCATCGACCAGCAGCGCATAGAGCTCGCCCCCCTGCTCCACCACCACCGACATCGGCGCCGCATCGGCATCGGCCGGCGGCAGCCCGAGCCGGCGGCGCAGGTCGATCGCGGTGACGATGCGCCCGCGCAAATTGAGGCTGCCCGCCACCTCGGGCGGCGCCAGCGGCACGCGCGCACTCGGCTTCGCCGCCAGGATGTCGCGCACCGCCAGCACCGAAATGCCACAGAGCTGGCCCGCCAGCGTCAAGGTCAGGAACGGAAGCTCTGCCCCGCTCATCGCGCCTGCTCCCCGAACCAGTCGCGCGCGGCGCCGGCGAGGAAGTGCGCGGTATCGACGATCCCTGCCGCCTGTCCGCCGATCACCGCGCTGCCGAGCAGACCGGGACGCGCCGCCGACAACGCGACCTCCAGCCGGTCCTCCACCACGTCCACCACTTCGTCCACCATCAGCCCGACGCGACGCTCGCCCTCGCCGAACACCAGAACCGGCTGCACTTCCTGCGCGGTGTCGAGCCCCTCGCAGAAGGGGACGAGCGGCATCAGTTGCCCGCGGTACTGCACCACCTCGATCCCGGCCGCTATCTCGATCTGCGCGCGCGGCATTTCTTCCAGCCGGGCCACCAGCGCGAGCGGCACAGCGAGCAGCCCGTTGGCCCCAGCGCGGAACAGCAGCAGCTTGGTGTGCCCGCCCCTTTCCGGTGGGCCGGCGGTCGGAACGTCGGCGGCGGCGCGGGCTTCCCCGGTCGCGGCGATTCCGGTGGCGCGCGCGATGCCGTTCGGATCGAGGATCATGATCACCGAGCCGTCGCCGAGGATCGTATTGCCGGAAAACACCGTGATATGGCGCAGGATCGGCGCCACCGGCTTGACCACGATCTCCTCGGTGTCGAACACGCGATCGACGATCAGCCCGAGCAGCGCCGCCCCCACCTGTACCACCACGATCACCGGCGCATCGCCGCAAGCCGCGCCGAGCCCGAGCAGCGAGGCGAGATCAACGAGCGGCAGCAGCCGCTCGCGCAGCCGCAATACCTGGCTGCCGTCGATCGCCTCGATCGCGCAGTCGGCGCCGCCGCCCGCGCGCACCAGTTCCAGAACGCCGATCTGCGGGATGGCGAACCGCTCGCCGCCCGCCTCCACGATTAGCGCGGCGGCGATCGCGAGCGTGAGCGGGATGCGGATCGTGAACACCGTGCCCGCCCCTGGCGTGCTGCGGAGCTCGATCGTGCCGCCGATCCGCTCGATATTGGTTTTGACGACATCCATGCCGACGCCGCGCCCCGAAACGGCGGTCACGGCGGCGGCGGTGGAGAAACCTGGGCGGAAGATGAACCGCTGGATCTGCGCCTCGCTCATCGCGGCGAGCTCGGGCTCGGTCGCGAGCCCCAGCGCCAGCGCCTTGGCGCGGATGCGCTCGGCCGAGAGCCCGCGCCCGTCATCGCCGATCTCGATGATGATGTGCCCGCCTTCGTGGAACGCATTGAGCGTGATGCGCCCGGTCTCGCTCTTGCCGGCTTCGATCCGCTCCTCGGGCGGCTCCAGCCCGTGGTCGGCGGCATTGCGGACCATGTGCGTCAGAGGATCCTTGATCAGCTCCAAGACTTGCCGATCGAGTTCCGTCTCCGCCCCGCGCATCGAAAGCTCGATCCGTTTGCCGAGATCGCGGCCGAGATCGCGCACGAGCCGCGGCAGCTTGTTCCACGCATTGGCGATCGGCTGCATCCTCGTCTTCATCACCCCGTCCTGCAGTTCCGAAGTGATGTGCGACAGACGCTGCAAGGGGGCAGCGAACGCGCTCTCCTCGGCTGCGCGCACGAGCTGGAGAAGCTGGTTGCGCGTAAGCACGAGCTCGCTGACGAGCGTCATCAGGTGATCGAGCACATCGACGGAAACGCGGATCGTCTGCGCCCCGCTGCCCGGCTCGGCGCCCGGCGCATCGGCGACAACGGCGGGTGCGGGTGCGGCGGCAGGCGCGGGTTCCGGTGCCGGCGCAGGTGGCACCGGGGCCGCCTCCGACGCCTCCCCGGCCGCGGCGGCCTCGAGCGCCGCGATCAAATCGCCGTCCTCGCCCGCCGGCTCGGCGCCTTCGCTGCCGAGACCGGCCAGGATGAAACGCACGCGATCGACCGAAGCGAGAATCAGCGTCACGATTCCGGTGCTCGCCGCGAGCCTTCCGTCGCGCAAGCCACCGAGCAGATTCTCCGCCGCGTGCGCCAGCCGCTCCAGCCGCGGCAAGCCGAGGAAGCCGCAGGTGCCCTTGATCGTATGCACGAGGCGGAAGATCAGCGCGACGGTCGGCGGATCGTCGGGTGCCCGCTCAAGCCGCAGCAGCGCCGCATCGAGCTCCGCAAGGCTTTCGTTCGTCTCGGTCAGAAAGTCGGAAAGCAGTTCGTCCATCGCACCCCCGCGGCCTCGGCGGGGACATGCTGACGGCGGATCTCAAAGAATCGGTTAAGGACTACCGCCCGATCCGAAGCCGCCCCGGCTTGCGTCTGCCGTTCTCGAGCGTGACCTTCACGCTGAGACCCGCCGCCAGCAGCGCCAGCACCGCCGCCGCGCCGTGCTCGCCCGCCTTCGCCGCCTCGGCCGCCGCCGCCGCGTCGGTCAGCAACGTGGGCAACGCAGCGGGCCACACGGCGCCTGCGCCGGCGATGCCGATCTCGATCGCGCCGTCAGAGGCACGGCCTATGCTGATCGTGCCGCCGCTCGGCAGTGCCTCCATGGCGGCGAGCAGCGCCGCCAACACCACCCGCGCGCGTGCCACGCCGAGCGTGGTGCGCGCCGGCAGCGCGGCGAGATCGAGGCGCACCCGCTCCCATCCTGGCGCGCCGCGCAACAAATCAGGCAGCCGGCGCGCCGGCAGCGTGCCGCCCGTCCCTCCCCAGACCATCCGCAGCAAACGCAGTTGCAGCGCGAGCATCCTGGCGGCATCGTGCGCGGCGAGCAGGTGCGGATTGCGCGGCCCGGGCAGCAGCACAGCTCGCTGTAGCGATCCCGCAAGCGGCTCGGCGGCATCGGCGATCTGCTGCAGGCAGCGATCGGTGATCGAAGAGGCGAGGAGAACCGCCTCGGTCATCTCAATAAGCCCTCGGATGGTGAAATTATTGCTACTTGCGCGTGAGAATTGCCAAAATTGACCACGAATAGTCAAGAAAAATATGATTCGTTGATGATACAATGGTGGGCACGACACAATGGTAGGCAAGCCCGTCGCTCTGCTGGAGCCCGGCATTTGGGTGCGTCATCCCGGCCAGCCCGACTGGGGGCTCGGCCAGGTGCAGTCGGTGGTCGGCCCCAGGGTCACGGTGAACTTCGAGAATGCCGGCAAGAAGCTGGTGAACGTCGCCGTGGTGCCGCTCGAGCCGGCGGACGGAGACCCGTCCCCTTGATCGGCGGCCCGGTTGGGCGCACCTCCCCCGCATGATCGATCCCTTCGGCCGGTCCATCACCTATCTCCGCGTCTCGGTCACCGACCGTTGTGACCTACGCTGCGTCTATTGCATGGCCGAGGAGATGACGTTCCTACCCAAGCGCGACCTCCTTACCCTTGAGGAGCTGGAGCGCGTCTCGGCCGCTTTCATCCGTCTCGGCACCCGCAAGATCCGCCTGACGGGCGGCGAACCTTTGGTGCGGCGGAACGTGACGCGGCTGATCGGCCGCCTCGGTGCCCGGCTCGGCCAGGGGCTCGACGAGCTCACCCTTACCACCAACGGCACTCAGCTTGCCGAGCACGCCCCGGCGCTGCGCGCGGCGGGGGTGCGGCGGATCAACGTCTCGCTCGACACACTCGATCCGGCGAAATTCACCGCGATCACCCGCCGCGGCCGCATCGGTCAGGTGCTGGAGGGGCTTGACGCCGCCAAGCAGGCGGGGCTCGCCGTGAAGATCAACACAGTCGCGCTGCGCGGTGTGAACGAAGACGAGTTCGACGACCTGATCGGCTGGTGCGGGACGCAGGGCTTCGACCTCTGCCTGATCGAGACGATGCCGATGGGCGAGATCGACGAGGACCGCACAGACCAGTACCTGCCGCTCTCGATCGTGCGCGCCCGCCTGCGCCGGCGCTGGACGCTGATGGAGACCGACTACCGCACCGGCGGCCCGGCGCGCTATTTCGACATAGCGGAGACAGGCCGGCGCCTCGGCTTCATTACGCCCATGACGCATAATTTCTGCGAAAGCTGCAACCGCGTGCGCCTCACCTGCACAGGCACCTTATTCATGTGCCTAGGCCAGGAGGACAGCGCCGATTTGCGCGCGGTGCTGCGCAGCGGCGCCGACGATGCCGAACTCGAGGCCGCGATCCGCGAAGCGATCGCCCGCAAGCCGAAGGGCCACGACTTCATTATCGACCGCCGCCGCGACCGTCCCGCCGTTGCCCGCCATATGAGCGTCACCGGCGGGTGACACAGCAGCCCGCTGTCTATTGCGCGACCGGTTGCAAACATCTCCAGCCCCGAGATCCGAGTGCAAAAGAGTGCCCCCTCCGCTTGGGGGAGGGGGAGGGGAATGGGGGAGAGGTCCGGTCGTTAACCGGCGGCGGATTTTCGGTCGGCACGAAGCCCTCGGCGCGGCCAGCATCGTCGGCGCGGTCGCCGCGGCGTCATTACAAGGCCGATCCGTGGTATGGCCCCGCCCGCGCGGGGCACGGGCTCGCAATGACGAACTTTGAGGAGTCACGGACTGCGCGGACCGGATAATTCCCGATCTGCAGGAGACTGCCTCGCACCGCGATCGCGGTGCTTGCGACGACCGACTAGGATGGCGCCGGGTGAGGGCGCCCCTACTCGGCCGCCGCCGCCGGCATCCTGAGGTCGTTCGAATAGGCGATGCTCACCGGCGCCCCCACATCGAAGGGCGAGCGCAGCCCGATCTTCTTGCCGTGCTCGCGCACCGCCGGCATCACCTCCTGGCACAGGAGGCGGATGCAGTTCCGGCGGTCCTCGGCCGGCACCACGCCGTCATTGCCCCAGAATCCCATGATGCCCGGGCGCGTCTCCTCGATCAGCATCTTCAGCCGCTCGATCACCTGCTTGGGCGTGCCGGCGATGATCATGGTGCTGGCAATCTGCTCCTCGAAGGTGGGGCTGCCGCGCGGGTTCTTGGCGCGGCCGACCGCGAACTCGACGAACGCGCGCCGCCCCGAAGGCGAGAAATAGCCCGCCGGGTTGGCCCAGACGGGATGGGCAAGCCCGGTGAACTCGCCCTGCATCCACATATATTGCCGCGCGTTGCGGATCGCCCTCTCCTCGTCGTCCTGCACATGCACGCGGATCAGGTAGCCGAAATTCTCCGGCCCCGCCTCGTAGCCCACCTCGCGCGCGCTGTCGCAATAGAGTTTCCAGATATTCTTGGTGGCGTCGATTGCCGTGTTGAGGGCGATATAGGGATAACGCTGGCGCGCCGCCCAGATGATGGTTTCCTTCGACAGCACCCCGGGAATCCACACGCGCGGATACGGCTTCTGCAACGGCACCGCCCACGGGTTCACCACCCTGTGCTGGTAATGCGTGCCCTCCCAGCGGAACGGCCCCGGCGTGGTCCAGGTCTTCACGATCAAATCGTGCGCTTCCTCGAACCGCTCGCGGTTGAAGGCCGGATTGACCCCGGTCGCGAGCTGCTCCTGCCCACCGCCGCGCACGAAGCCGGAAACCAGCCGGCCCTTGCTGATCATGTCGATCATGGCCAGCTCCTCGGCGAGCCGGATCGGATTCTCGGCGAGCGGCAGCGGATTGCCGAGCAGCACGATCTTCACCTTCTTGGTCACAGCAGCGAGGATCGAGGCGAACACGTTGCACTTGGCCTGCATGCAGAACGGCGCGTTGTGATGCTCGTTCAACATGATGCCGTCGGCGCCGCACTCGTCGGCTAGGATGTATTCTTCCAGGTACTCATTGTAGAGCCGGCTGCCTTCCACCGGATCGAAGTTCTTGTTCGAGAAGGTCAGCGCGGTCGCGCCGTAGCGCCGTCCCTCGTTGGCGTCGTAGGCGGCCATCGGCTGCTCGGTGAAATACATCAGGTGCATGAGAACCCTCCCCTATCCCGCTCGTCCTGATCTCACGCGGCGAGGAACTGGCTAATGATCCGCGCCAGCTCCTCCGGCTGTTCCATCTCGGCGAAGTGCCCGCAGGCCCGCACGGTCTCCATGCGCGCATTGCCGAGTGCCCGCACATAGGCCTCGCCCGCGCTGCGCGGCACGATACGGTCGTCGTCGCCCCACACGATCAAGGCCGGCGCGCGCACGCCGCCCAACAGGTGCGGCAATGCGGGATTGTACATGTACGGCTTCCAGGCGAGCCGGAAGCACATCTCGCGGGCGATGTCCCAGGCCTCGAGCTGGTCGGTCGTCACGTCGCCGTAAATGTCGCGGAATCGCGCCTGGTCATGGAAGCCCGCCTGCGGGTAAGCGATATAGCTGACGATCGCCTGGTCCATGATCTCGCCCTCGGGCGGCTTGATGCCCATCGGCGCCACGAGCACGAGCTTGGCGAACTCGCGCGGGGCAAGGCTTGCCATCTCGGCCGCGATCCAGCCGCCGAACCCGAGCCCCGCCAGCGACACCGGCCCGATCTTCCGGTCCGCGAGCAGCCACTGATATATCGCGGCGAGATCCCGCACATGGCGCGCCCAGGCGGGGCGCTCGGACTTGCCCCAGCCCGGATGGTGCGGCACCAGCACTGTGAACCGCTCGGCCAGCCGGTCATAGAACGCCAGCCGGTCGGGCGTGCCGACATCGTGGTGCAGCACCAGTACGGCGGGGCCGCTGCCCGCCTGCATCAAATGCATCCGCAGTCCCGCTACCACGATCGAACTCTCCGCCCAGGCAACCGGCGAGGCCATGCGCGTTTCCCCTTTCGCCCGCTTGTCGGGGCCGAGACTACTCACCGGTAGCTCCCCTTGTCCAACGCCGCGGGCGGGGGGCTTTTCACCCAGCGGTGATGCGCCTAGGCAAGCGTCGCTCTTATCTCCCACGGATTGCCGGGGCGGCCATCCGCCGGGCGCGGCCATGACGGAGGCGTGTGCGGCTTGTCGGTCTCGGAAATCCTCGCCTTCGCCCACCAGCATCCGGGGCTCCAGGCATTCGCCATCATCTTCGCGACCTTCGTGCTGGAGGACGCGGCGACCGTGCTGGCCGCGTTGCAGGCCGCCGATGGCTTGCTGTCGATTCCACTTGCGCTCGGTGCGCTCTATGTCGGCATCGTGCTCGGCGATATCGGCCTATACGGGCTTGGCCGACTCGCAGCCCTCATGCCCTGGTTCCGTCGCCTCTTGCCGCCGCAACGCACGGAGATGGCGCGGGCATGGCTGCAGGGGCGGGTGTTCCGGGTGGTGCTGATTAGCCGCTTCCTGCCGGGGGTGCGCCTGCCGACCTACACGACCTGCGGCTTTCTCGGAGCCGATTTCAGGGCATTCACCCTGGCCACCATGATCGCGACCGTATTTTGGACCTCGAGCCTGTTCACGGTTTCCATGCATTCCGGCGAGTTCATCATGGCCCATTTCGGGGTCTGGCGCTGGGCCGGCCTAATCGGGCTCGTGCTGGCGGTGGTGGTGGCGGGCTGGGTCGCGGGCCGGATCGGCCGGCACGCCCGTCGGCGCCGAGAGGAAACGAACGAAGAACCGCCCCCTTCCCGCCCCAGGATGAACCGGACGCCGGAACACGAGTACCAGGATGCCGCCTAGCGCCAGCGGAGAGACCGCACTTGCCACGTTGCGGAACGGGCGCGAGCCCGACCCGGCGGTTTCGTTCTTCGAGTTCTGGCCCGGCTGGCTGTTCTACACCCCGGTCGTGCTGCATTGCGCCTGGATGGGGCTTCGCACGCTCTCTCCCGTGGCGCTCACCGCGGCCAATCCGCGCATCACCGCGGGCGGGCTGTGCGGGGAGTCGAAGACCGAGATCCTCGATCAGATCGTGGGGCCGGCCCGCACGCTCGTCGCGCCATACACGGTCCTGCGTGCGCCCGCCTCCTATGAGGAGGCGGAGGCGGCGATCGGGCGCGCCGGCATCGCCTATCCGCTGGTCGCCAAGCCCGACATCGGCTGCAACGGCACGGGCGTGCGCCTGATTCGGGGCGCCGCCGACCTTGGCCGCTATCTGCGCGCGTTTCCGCCCGGCGAGAAGCTGATCCTCCAGGAGCTGATCCCGCACCGGCTGGAGGCCGGGCTGTTCTATGTCCGTCACCCGGACTGGCGGCAGGGCCGCATCACGTCGCTCACGCTGAAGGAAACCCCCTTCGTGGTCGGCAACGGCCGGGCCAGCCTGCGCGAGCTGATCCTGGCCGATCGCCGCGCCGGCCGGGTAGCGCACCTCTATCTGCCGCGTCTGGCGGGACGGCTGGAGAGCGTTCCCCCGCAGGGCGAACGGGTGCCGCTCGTGTTCGTCGGCAATCACTGCAAAGGCGCGGTGTTCCGCAACGGCGCCGACCACATCACCCCGGCGCTGACAGAGGCGATCGAGAGCTTCGCCCGCGCGATCCCCGATTTCCATTTCGGCCGCATCGATGTGCGCTTCGACTCGCTCGCCGAGCTCAGGCGCGGGCGCGGCTTCCGGGTGATCGAGGTGAACGGCGCGGGATCGGAGGCAACGCATATCTGGGATCCGCGCACGCGGTTGCGCGACGCCTGGAAGGCGCAGTTCCTCCATTACGGGCTCGCCTATCGGATCGGGGCGGCGAACCGCAAGCGCGGCGCGCGCGCGACGCGGATCGGCGAGCTCTTGCGCCTGTGGCGGAATCAGCGCCGGCTGCTGGCGTCTTACCCCACCAACGATTGAGCGTTGCGGCACCGCGCGCTTTGAGGCCAGGAAGAGGCGCATGAACGCCATCGAAGCCATCGTCCTCGCCGTCCTGCAGGGTGCGACGGAGCTGTTCCCCGTCAGCAGCCTCGGTCACGCGGTCGTGCTGCCGGCGCTCTTGCGCTGGAACATCAACCAGGACGACCCCTCGTTCCTACCGTTCCTGGTGATGCTGCACCTCGGCACCGCAACTGCGCTGCTGCTGTATTTCTGGCGCGATTGGTGGGCGCTCTTGCGCGGCATTCTCGGCCTCGGCACCAGCCACGAGGTGGGGGAGAGCCGGCGCGTGTTCGTGCTGATCGTGGTGGCGACGATCCCGGCGGTGGTGGTCGGCTTCCTGCTGGAGCACTTCTTCCGCCGCCTGTTCGGCTCGCCGGTGGTGGCGGCCTCGGTGCTGATCGTGAACGGCCTCTTGCTGATCCTGGCCGAGAAGGTGCGCCGGCGCGGCCATCGCCCGCTCGCCTCGCTCAGCGCCCGCGACGCGTTCATCATCGGCTGCTGGCAATGCACCGCGCTCGTGCCCGGCATCTCCCGTTCGGGCGCCACTATCGCGGGCGGGCTGCTGCAGGGGATCGACCACGAGGGGGCGGCGCATTTCTCATTCCTGATCGCCACCCCGATCATCTTCGGGGCCACGGCGCTCGAAGTGCCGAAGCTCCTGCACCATGCGGGCGGCACCGCCATGGGGGCAGGGATCGGCGGTCTGGCCCTACTGGCGGCGCTGGTGGCCGGCATCACCGCCTTCGCCAGCACCGCCTTCCTGATGCGCTATTTCCGCGACCACGACAACTGGGCGCTCAACCCTTTCGCCTATTATTGCATCGCCGCCGGGGCTGTGAGCCTCGCGCTCCTGCTCGGGTAGGCCGCACCGCGTTCCCTCGCTGGCCCTTCGGGCGGCGAGGGTCAGGGTGAGGTGAGGGAAACAAGAACCTCGCCCAGCAGCGCCGTAACCCGGGCCTCCTCGGCCCACGCCAGCCCCACGGTCGCGACCGCCACGCGCTCCCGGAACGAAGCCGGCAGGCGCACCGCATCCTTTGCGGTCGTGACCAGCGGCCAGCCCCGCGCCGCGAGCCGTCCGAGCTCGGCCTCCGTGAACGCATGGTGATCGGGGAACGGTACGGCCCCACCGAGCCGCACCCCAGCCGCTCGCAGCATTCCGAAGAACTTCTCCGGCCGGCCGATCCCCGCGAACGCCACCGCCTCCCGCCCGGCAAGGGCGGCGACCTCCGGGCCGAACGCCATGCGCGCCCGCAATACCGCAAGCGCCGCAGGCAGCATCCGCGCCGCGCCTGTTTCGTCTTCGCCAATCAGCACCGCCGCGCGGCAGCGCCGCGCCGCGTTCGCGACCGGCTCGCGCAGCGGCCCCGCGGGAAAGATCCGCCCGTTGCCGAAGCCCGCGCCACCGTCGATCACCAGCAGCGAGGCGGTTTTTTGCAAACCGGGATTTTGCAGCCCGTCATCCATCACCAGCACGTCGGCGCCTTCCGCCACCGCCGCGCGGGCCGAGGCCGCACGGTCGGCGCCCACCCAGGTCGGCGCGACGCGCGCCAGCAGCAGCGCCTCGTCCCCGACGTCGCGGAACGTGTCCGCCGCCGCGACGCGATGCGGCCCGCGCACGGAGCCGCCATAACCCCGTAGCAAAGCGTGCGGGCGCCTGCCCATGCCAGCAAGCCGCGCCAGCAGGTCGAGCGCGAGCACCGTTTTGCCCGCCCCACCGAGCGTTGCGTTGCCGCAGCAGATGACTGGCACCGGCGCGCGCCAGCCGGGGCACGCGGCGCGGCGGGCAACAACCAAGCCGTAAGCCGCCCCAAGCGGCGCCAGCAGCGCGCCAGCCCGGCCCTCACGCGCCTGCCAGAACCGGGGCGGGCGCACCGTGCTCAGTCCAGCAGTTCGAGCAGGGCGTCGGCGGTTGCCCCGGGCAACTCGGCATAGCGGGCGATCGCCGCCCTCCCCGCCTCCGCCGCCACCGCCCGTCGCGCCGGATCGTCCAGCATCGCCGCCACGAACCGGGCCAGCTCCGCCCCGTCGCGCACGCGCGCGAGCGCCCCGGCCGCCTCCAGAGCCGCCGCCGCCTCCGCGAAATTGCCCATCAGCGGCCCCGAGGCGACCACGCAACCGAGCCGCACCGGCTCCAGCGGGTTCTGCCCGCCGCCGGGCGGGACGAGGCTGCGGCCAACCAGGGCGACCGGCGCGAGCCGGTACCACAGCCCGAGCTCACCCAGCGTGTCGGCAATCCACACGCCCCCGGTCTCGGGCGGCGCCTCCCCCAGCGCACGCCGACGCATTGGCAGGTTCCCGGCCAATACCGCGACCTCCGCGCCGCGCTCGGGATGGCGCGGCACGAGGATCGTGAGCAGACCGGCGCACCGCGCCGCGAGCGCGCGATGCGCCGCGATGACGATCGCTTCCTCTCCCGGATGGGTGCTGGCGGCCACCCAGCACGGGCGCCCCGCAAGCAGCGCCCGGAGCCGCACCACTTCCGCCATGTCGGCCGGCAGCGGTGGGGCAGCGAATTTCAGGTTGCCCCGCACCTCCACCCGCGCCGCGCCGAGGGCGCGGAAGCGTGCCGCGTCCGCCTCGCCCTGCGCCCAGATACGGTCGAACATCCCCATCACCTGGCGCGCCGCGCCGGGTGCGCACCGCCAGCGGGCAAAGCTGCGGTCGGACAGCCGCCCGTTCACCAGCATGGTCGGGATGCCACGCGCCCGGCAGCCCGCGAGCAGGTTCGGCCAAAGTTCGCTCTCCACGAACGCGGCCGCATCGGGGCGCCAATGGTCCAGGAACCGCCTCGCCCAGCGCGGTACATCGAGCGGGGCGAAGCGGTGCAGCACGCGCGGCGCCTCCACCTCGCCCAGCCGATCGGCCAGCAGCCGCGCGGAGGTCACGGTTCCAGTGGTCAGCAGCACGTTCAGCTCCGGCGAACGGCGGGCCAGCTCGCGCAGGACCGGCAGAACCGACACGCTCTCCCCCACGCTCGCCGCATGCAGCCACAGGAGCCAGCCGGACGGGCGCGGCGTCGGGTCGATCCCCTCGCGTTCGGCCAGCCGCGCGGCGATCTCCTTGCCTCGGCGGGCGCGGCCGCGGAGCGAGACCCGGAGCAGCGGGGCCGCCAACGTGGTGCCGCCGGCCCAGAGCGCCGGCAGAACACTCATGCCGGACAAAGCCGGTCCGCCTGATCGGCCGCCGCCGACATCGCATCTTCGATCAGCGGCAGCGCGGTGCGCCAGTCCTGGCGGTTCACGATCATTGCCGGGCGACAGACGATCACGCCCTGCCCGAACGGCCACGGCACCACCATCCGGTCCCAGCTCCTGAGCACGAGCCGTCGGCTCGTTTGCGCCGCGCAGGGCAGCACCGGGACGCCCGCCAGCGCGGCAAGCTGCGCTACGCCGGGCGCGGCCTGCCGGCGCGGCCCGCGCGGCCCGTCCGGCGTGATGGCGATCGCCTCGCCACCGCGCAGCAGCTCGGCCAGCCGGAGCATTGCCGCCGCCGCGCCGCGCGAGGAGGAGCCCGAAACGACCGCCAGGTTGAAATGCCGCATCGCCGCACCGATCAGCCGCCCGTCGCGGTGCCCGCTGATCAGCACATGCCCGCGCGGCGGACGCGCTCCCGGCAGGAGGTGCGTGGCCCGCCAGATCTGCGGCATCAGCGGCAGGCGCTCGTGCCAGAAAGCGACGATGTGCGGCGCGCCGGCGGCGAGGCCGCCCAGATGCTCGGCGCCTTCGAGCCGCCAGCGCGTGGTGCGGAGCGCGAAGCGCAGATAAAGCCCGAGCAGCCACGCGAACACGGCTTGCGCCGCGGGATGGCGAACCAGCCGCTTCATCGGCGGCGCGATAGCCCGGGCTTCGTGATGCTGTCCAGGGTTGGCCCCGCACGGCCCTCATGCTACCCGCGCCCGGCCGGTGCCGGATCAGCGCGTTGGTCTTCAGTTCCGTCGAATTCATCTTCCTGTTCCTGCCGCTGGCGCTCGCGACCTATTTCGCCGCGCCGGTATGCGCCCGGAACTTCGTTCTGCTGGTGCTCAGCCTGCTCTTCTATCTGAAGGGTGAGAGCCGCCATATCTGGCTGCTGCTGGCGCTGATCGCGGTGAACTATCTCGCCGGCCTGGCGCTCGACGCCGCGCGCGATCCGCGCGCCCGCCGCGCCATCGTCAGCGGCGCGATCGCGGTCGACCTTTCCGCGCTCGGCTGGTTCAAATACGCAGGCTTCGTCGGCGCGACGCTCAGCCCGATCTTCCACGCCGCGATCTGGCAGGGGATCGTCCTACCGCTCGGCATCTCGTTCTACGTGTTCCACAACATCTCCTATGTCGTGGACGTGTTCCGCAAGATCGTGCCCGCCCGGCGTAACCCGATCGACTTCGCGCTCTACATCTCGTTTTTCCCGCAGGTGATCGCCGGCCCGATTATCCGCTATCACGATATCACCGAAGCGATCGACCACCGCCGCGTGCGGCTGGCCGACTTCTCCTCCGGCCTCGAACGCTTCCTCGTCGGGCTGGCCAAGAAGGAGCTGATCGCCAATCCGCTCGGCGCTATCGCCGACCGCGCCTTCGCGGTGCCGGCAGCGACGCTCACCACCGGCGACGCCTGGCTCGGCATCGCCTGCTACACGCTGCAAATCTATTTCGACTTTTCTGGCTATTCGGACATGGCGATCGGGCTTGCCCGCATGTTCGGCTTCGAGTTCCTGGAGAACTTCAACTACCCCTACATCTCCCGCTCCATGCAGGAGTTCTGGCGCCGCTGGCACATCTCGCTCTCCAACTGGTTCCTGGAATATCTCTACATCCCGCTGGGCGGCAGCCGGCACGGCAGCGCGCGCACGGCGATGAACCTCGCCATCGTCTTTTTGCTCTGCGGCCTCTGGCACGGCGCGGCCTGGACCTTCATCGCCTGGGGCGCGCTGCACGGCGCGCTGCTCGGCATCGAGCGGATGGGATTCGGCAAGGTGCTGGCGCGTCTGCCGGTACCGCTCACGCGCCTCTATGCGCTGCTGATGATCGTGCTCACCTGGGTGATGTTCCGCGCGGAATCGCTCGGCGGCGCGCTGCGCTATTGGCAAGCGATGTTCGATCCGTTCCGCGCCGGCGCCTTCGCGCAGGTGCCGGCGAGCGACGTGACCTACCTCCTGATTGCGCTCGGCGCGATCGGCGCGACGGGAGCGTTCACCTGGCTCGCGCGCGACTGGCCGGCGCGCGCGCACCAGGAGCGCGGGCGCGTACGGCCGATGGTGGTCAGCGAGAACCCGGCGCTGGTGCTCACCCGTTTCGTGGCGCTGCTCGCGCTCACCGTGCTCAGCTTCATGCAGATGGCGGCAAATGCCTATAACCCGTTCATCTACTTCCGGTTCTAGGCTGCGCGCGGCGGCGACGCGGATCGCCGACGTCGCGCTACCGCTCGTCTTCTTCGCCGCCATCGCGACGGTGCTCGCGCTGACCGACTGGAACGTGCCGCCGGGGACGATCAACGAGTTGGAGATGCGCCCAGCCGCCACCATGCCGGCTTGGCACTGGACCCGCTTCGATCGCTTCTTTCCGCCCTTCTATAGTTTCTTCGAGGACAATTTCGGTCTGCGGATCTGGGCGATTCGCACCCGCTCGCTTCTGTGGCTCTGGTTCCTCCGCCGCGATCCGGCATTCGATCCCGCCTTCTCCGCCAATGTATACCCGGGCCGCGACAACTGGCTATTCTATGCCGGTGCGAAGGTGCCCGAGGACATCCTGCACGCCGATCCGCTGAGCAAATCGGCGCTCGACGACTGGCAAAGGGGGATCGCCGAACGCCGCGCCTGGCTCGCCGCGCGCGGCATCCGCTATCTGTTCGTGCTCGCCCCCGACAAGCGCACGATTTACCCTGAGCGCCTGCCCGCCTTCTTCGCCGCGCCGCGTCCGGGGCTCACCCGCCGTCAGCAGCTCGACCGCCGGCTCGCGGGCGAGCCCGCCTGGTTCGATCTCACGCCGACGCTGGACGCGGCGAAGGAAGCGGGCCGCGTCTACTACCGCTGGGACACCCATTGGCGCAACGAAGGTGCCTGGGCTGCTTACAAGGCGACGATGCTACGGCTCGGCTTGCCCGCCCTGCCCCGCGATCTCGGCGGCACGATGCGGCCCGATGCCCATGATGGCGACCTCGGCCGCATGATCGGCCTTCGGATGGAGGACGAGGACACGATGCCGCTCGCCGCCTGTCCGAAACCGGCGCCGGCCGACGAGGCGGCGGCGTTGGCCGGGCTGGAGGGCGCCGATCCGCTCTATGCCCAGAGACCCACGATCTGCCCCGGCGCGCCCGGCCGGGTGCTGATGTTCAACGACTCCTTCGGCAGCATGTGGGAGCCCTATCTCTCCAGCCAGTTCGGCTTTGCCGCCTACGCCTGGACCGAGCCGACTTTCGATCGGTTCAAGAAAGTCGTCGAAGCGGTGCGGCCAACGGTGGTGATCGAGGAGCGCGTCGAGCGGTTCCTGATCCTGCCGCTGCGCTAGCGAGGCGGCGCGCGCGGGCGCTATTCTCGCACGCATGATGCGGTCCACGGCCCTCACGACGAACAGGTTGCTTGCCTCGCCCGTCCGCAACCTGGCGGGCGGCGCGCTGTTCGTGCTCGCCGTCTCGGCGCTGGCGATCTGCGCCTATGTCGCCGTCGGCTGGAGCTGGGGCGATGCGCTCTACGTGGCGGTGATCACCGTCTTCACCGTCGGCTATCAGGAAGTGCGGCCGATCGACACGCCGCTGCTGCGCGCGATCACGATCGCCCTGATCACCCTCGGCTGCACGGGCATCATCTTCATGACCGGTGCGCTGGTGCAGTTCATCACCGCGACGCAGTTTTCGGAAATCCTGGGAGATCGCCGCATGAGCCAGCAGATCGAGCGGCTCTCGGACCACATCATCATCTGCGGCTTCGGCCGCATCGGACAGCAGCTTGCGCGCACGCTGCGCGGAGCCGCCGCCTCGTTCATCATCGTGGAGGCAAGCGAGGCGCGCGCCGCCGAGGCGGCGAAAGCCGGTTATCTATGTTTTCGCGGCGACGCGACGGAAGAGGCGACGCTGATCGCCGCCGGCATCGCCCGCGCCCGCACCATCGTCACGGTGTTGCACGACGATGCGGCGAACGTGTTCATCACGCTCACCGCGCGCAGCCTCAACAAGCAGCTCTCGATCATCGCGCGCGGCGAGGCGCCGACGACCGAGGCGAAGCTCGCGCAGGCGGGCGCCGACCGGGTGGTGCTGCCAGCTCATATCGGCGCCGAGCGCATCGCCGAGATATTGCTGTTTCCCGAGGCAGGCGCTTCGGCGGGACTCGAGCGCGTCGAACGCGAGCTGCTCCCCTTCGGGATTGCCATGGATACCGTGATCGCCGAGCCCGGCAGCGCCTGGGTGGGTCGCACGGTGGCGCAGATCGAATCCGCCGCGTCGATGCCGATCCTGATCGTCGAGGTGGAGCGCGCCGGAACGCGCCAGCGGGAGCGCGCCAGCGCGCAGACACGGATCGAGGCGGGCGACGGGCTGGTCGTTCTCGGCCGCGGTATTCAGGCGGCACTCGCCGGTTGCGGCGCGCCCGTCCACTCGGGCTGACGCACCCGGAACCCAACAAACTGCCTGCTCCGTAGAGCAGCCGCGCCGTTCGTTTCAGCTCACCGGATCGAGCACCACGATCGGTATCTCGCGCGTCGTTTTCTTCTGATAGTCCGCATAGGGCGGCCAGAATTTGAGGGCTTCCGGCCACAGAAGCGCGCGCTCCGCCCCGCTCGCCGTGCGGGCGCGCGCCTTGAGCTTTTGCGTGCCGACCTGGATCTCCACTTCGGGATCGGCGAGGATATTGCGATACCAGCCCGGATGCTCCGGCGCCCCGCCCTTCGAGGCGACGATGAAGTAGCTGTTGCCCGTCTTGCCGTAGAATAGCGGGAAGACGAATTTCTCACCGGACTTGCGCCCCGTCGTGGTCAGCAGAAGCGAGGGGACCGTCATCTCCGCATAGCCGGGTGGGGTGACGGTGTACATGTGGCCCTCAGTGCCGCCGCTCGAAATGTAACGGTTCGCGTGCTCCACCATCCAGCCCGGCATTTTTGGCGCCAGCTTCGCCTCGCTCATCTTCCGCACTCCTTCTGAATGCGCGACCATAGCATCCCGCCCGCGCGGCGGCACAACCCCGTGGAGCCCGCCATGCCAAGCCCGCAACCAAGCGCCATCGTGTTCGACGTGTTCGGCAGCGTCGTCGACTGGCGCGGTAGCCTGATCACCGAGCTGACAGAGTTCGGTCACCGGCGCGGCATCGACGCCAACTGGGCCGGTCTCGTCGATGCCTGGCGCGCCGCTTATCAGCCCTCGATGCAGCGCGTGCGCTCGGGCGAGATCCCGTGGACGCGGCTCGATGATCTGCACCGTGCCTCGCTCGATCGTCTGGTGACGGAGTTCCGCATTTCCGGGCTCACCGAGGACGATCTCCGGCACATCAACCGCGGCTGGCATCGCCTGAAGCCCTGGCCGGATTCGGTTGCGGGCCTCGCGCGCCTCAAACAACGCTTCATCATCGGTCCGCTGTCGAACGGCAATGTTTCCCTGCTTACCAACATGGCCAAGCACGCCGGCCTACCCTGGGACGTGGTGTTCGGCTCGGACCTGTTCGGCCATTACAAGCCGGATCCCGAGACCTATCTCGGCGTCGCCCGCCTGCTCGACTTGCGGCCCGATCAGGTGATGCTGGCCGCCGCGCACAACGGCGACCTCGCCGCCGCGCGCCGCTGCGGCCTGCTGACGGCCTTTTTCCCGCGCCCGGCCGAATACGGCCCACACCAGGTGCGCGACTTCAAGGCTGACGCCGAGTGGGACGTAATCGCCCGCGACATCGAGGACCTCGCCGCGCAGCTCGGCGCGTGAGGCGGGCCGCTATAACGGATTTCCTTGACGGCTGGGGGTATTCTGCGCTGCGTGGATGCCCGCTTTCGCATCCGTGCATAGGCGCTGGAATGGAAAGGACGGTCGGATCTAGCTTCCTCGTTGCAAGCGCCGTGCAGCGGCGCTCGCAATGACGGGCGAGAGAGCGAGACATTTCGCTCCAGGTCCTTATTGTAGCGCCTATGAGCTTTCGCGCGGACCAGCATGACGGTTTGCTGGTGACGTTTTCTTTCCGTTCAGTGTGAATGCGCTCTAGCCCTTTGCCGGCAGCGGCACGTGAGCGTCGGCGCAGCGCGGTAATTCGCGTCCGGCTCCGGCCGCATCAGCCGCAGCGCGGCGGGTCGCCGGGCGACATCGCGCATATACCGCACCTCCGCCGGCGTAAACGGACGGCCGAGCAACAGGCGCTCACGGTCGCGCGGCCTGGGCGGCGGAGCGTTTCGCATCGCCCTCACTCAGTGTGCCCGCGTCAGCCGGCAAGCAACGCGATCCACCTACTTCCAGCTCGCCATGTAGAAACGCGGCAGTTCGTCGGGGAAGGTCTCGAAGTTGAGGTCGGCGTCGAAGGCGTAGTATGTTACCGAGGTAAACATCGGCAGCCAATAGGCTTCCTCGGTAATGCGGTGGATCGCCGCCGCATAGTCCTTTTCCCGCTCCGCCGGGTCGGTAACGGAACCGCCCTCTTTGACGAGCTTCTCTACCTCCGGATCGCGCGCGTAATCCGCCGGGGTGCCACCGAAGAAGAACGGAAGGATCGCGGAGACGTCGTTGATCGAATAGCTGCCCCAGCTTCCGCCATTCATCGGCGCCTGACCCGCGTTCACCTTCTGGATCACCGCACCGACCTGCAATTGCTGGATGTCGGCGTTGATGCCGATCGCCTTCAGGTAGTTCTGCAGGGCCGCGTTCCACGACGGCAGTAGATAGGAGACCAGCGTGGTCGAGAAACCGTTCCCGTACCCTGCTTCCTGCATCAGCGCCTTGGCCTTGGCCGGATCGTAACTGTAATCGACCGCGGCTTTCTGGTCGCAGCCGAACTGCGTCGGGTAGCAAGGTGCTGCGATCGGATGACTGTCACCCAACACCAGATCGTGCGCCATCGCTTGGCGGTCGATCGCATGGAAGATCGCCCGCCGCACTTTCTGGTTCGTCAGCGGATTGTCCTTCCCGGTGCGGCCCGCCGCGTCGAGCTGCAGATACACGATCCGCATGGAGCCGGCGCGCTTGGCGGTCTTGCCGGGCAGATCCTTCAGGCTCTGGAACTGGTCGGGGTTGTATTGCCAGATCCAGTCCGCCTGCCCGCTGATGAACGACGTCAGCTCGCCAGCCGCATCCAGCACCTCGTTGATCTTCAGGTATTTGATCGCCGGACGGCCCTTGGGGCTTTCCTTGTAATAGTCCTCGAACCGTTCGAGATCGATCTCGCTCGTTCCGTTGACACGGGTAATTTTGTACGGCCCGGTCCCGACCGGCTGCTTCGAGTACTGCTCCGGCCCCACCTTCTCGCGATATGCTTTCGGATAGATCGGCAGCACCATGGCGAAATATTCGAGCGCGGCGGGGAACACGCTCTTCATCTTGAAGCGCACCTGATTGGCGCCGAGCTTCTCCACCCCGGCGATAAAGACGAAGTTGCTCGGCACCATCACCTTGGGATCGTGCAGGATGGTATCGAACGTATAGACCACGTCATCGGCGCCGAACAGATCGCCGTTGTGGAACTTCACGCCGTCGCGCAGCGTAAAATCGAGCGTGGTCGGATCGCTCCATTTCCATTCGGTCGCCAGCGCGGGCACGATCTTGAATGTGTGCGGGTCGCGGTAGACCAGCGTGTCCCAGGCCTCGTGAGCGACGATCAGGCCGGTGCGGAGATTATTGCGGTACGGATCGACATCTGGGATCGCATCACGCCAGGTAATGTTAAGTGTGTCGCTCGCCTTGTCGGCGCGCGCCGGGCGGCCAAACGCGGGCAGGCTGGCGGCGGCGGCCGCCGCGCCCAGGAACGTTCGTCGCTTCATCTTCGGTGCCTCCGCCTGTTTATTGGAAAAACGCTATGGTCCGGCGTGCTCCGGCGCAAGGTGGCACTCGACGGATCGTCGCTCCGGCGGGCGCACGCGGCAGATGTCGATCGCGACCGGACAGCGCGGATGGAAGCGGCAGCCGGGCGGGATGTTGGCGGGATCGGGATGGCCCTCGCCGAGCGGCACCTCGGGCAATCCTAAGCCGGGTTCCGGCGTCAGCACCGAAGCCAGCAGCGCGCGCGTGTAGGGATGCAGCGGGGCGGCGAACACATGTTCGCTTCGCCCGTGCTCGACAATGCGGCCGAGATACATCACCGCCACCTCGTCGGCGATGTGCTCCACAACCGCCAGATTATGGCTGATGAACACCAGGGTCAGCTTCAAGGCCGCCCGCAGATCGGCGAGCAGGTTGAGGATCTGCGCCTGCACCGATACATCAAGCGCGCTGGTCGGCTCGTCGCAAACCAGGATGCGCGGCTCGGGGATCAACGCGCGGGCGATGGCGACGCGCTGGCGCTGCCCGCCCGAGAGCTGCGCAGGATAGCGGCTCGCCATCTCCGGCGCCAGACCGACCCGTTCCAGCATCGCCGCCACGCGCCGGCGGCGCTCGGCACGCGCCACGCCTTGCACGATCAGCGGCAGCGCCACGATGTCGCCCACACGCCGCCGCGGGTTGAGCGAGCTCATCGGATCCTGGAACACTGGCTGGATAAGGCGCGCGCGCGCCTTGCGGTGCATCGCGGCAAGATCCTGGCCGGCGATGCGGACGGTGCCCCCGCTCGGCGCGAGCAGGCCGAGCAGAAGGCGCGCCAGGGTGGACTTGCCGCATCCGGATTCGCCGACGATGCCGAGGGCGCTGCCTTCCGGCACGGACAGCGCCACGTCATCCACCGCCACCACGCGCCGCGGCGCGCCGAACAGCCCTTGGCGCTGCACGAACACCTGCGACAGCCCGGCGGCTTCGATGGCGAGGGTCATGGGGCGGCTTCGGGTGAAACGGCACGGTCACGCCCCCTCTCCGCCGCTGGCGGCGGAGAGGGTCGGGGTGAGGTGGGGGATAGACAGGCGACGCCGAAGCTCGCCCCATCTCTCCGCAGCCCTCTCCACCCCACAGGGGCGTAGAGGGAGATCGTTGCAGTGGCTACGTCACTCACGCCTCGATCCACCCCGGCGGCAGACGGCACGAATAGCGATGCCCCTCTCCCGCGCGCTGTTCGGGCACCGCGCCGGCGCATTCGGGTGCTGCGTGGTCGCAGCGGTCGCGGAAGGCGCAGCCTTGGAACCCCTGTTCGATGCGCGGCACGATGCCCGGAATGCTGCCGAGCCGCTCGCCCTTGCGGACCTTGCCCGGCACCGGGATCGAGGCGAGCAGGCCGCGCGTGTAGGGATGGCGGGGCGCCGCAAACAGAGAAGCGGCGCTTGCCTGTTCGACAATCTTGCCCGCATACATCACGCTCACGCGGTCAGCGACGCGGGCAACGATGCCGAGATCATGCGTGATCAGCAGCACCGCTAGACCCATCTCGCGCTGGATCGACGCCAGCAGCCGCAAGATCTGCGCCTGCACCGTCACATCGAGCGCCGTCGTCGGTTCGTCGGCGATCAGCAATTCGGGCTCGCACAAGAGCGCGGTCGCGATCATCACGCGCTGACGCAGCCCGCCCGACAGCTGGTGCGGGAACTGGCCGAGCCGCATCTCCGGGGCGGTGACGCCGACGCGATCGAGCATCGCCACCGCGCGCCGCGCCGCCTCGGCGCGCGAGGCGCCGCGATGGCGGCGCAGCACCTCGGTCATCTGCGAGCCGATCGTGTAGGCGGGATTGAGGCTCGTCATCGGCTCCTGGAAGATCATGCCGATGCGATCCCCGCGCAGCCGCGTCATCTGCCGCTCGTTCAGCCGCGCGATATCCTGCCCGTCGAATGAAATGGCCTTCGCCGACCACCTCGTGCGCGGCGGCAACAGTCGCATGACGGAGAGCGCCGAGACCGACTTGCCGCAGCCCGATTCTCCCACGAGACAATGCGTCTCCCTGCGCGCCACCGCGACGTCGATGCCGCGCACCGCTTGCAGCGCACCGAAGCCGATGTGCAAATCCTCGATCTCCAGCAGCGCGCTCATCGGTCGGTGCGCGCCCCCAGCAAGTCGCGCAACCCGTCGCCCAGCAGGTTGATGCCGAGCACGAGCACAAGCAGTGCCACACCCGGCACCTCGATCACCCAGGGCTTGAAGAACATGTAATCCTTCGCCTCGGCGATCATCAGGCCCCAAGACGGCAAGGGCGGCGGCACGCCCAAACCGAGGAACGAGAGTGCGGCTTCCAGCAGGATGGCGATCGCCATGTCGATCGTCGCGATCACCACCAGATGGTGCGCGATGTTGGGCAGCACCTCGCCCAGGATCACCCGCGGGCGCGAGCAACCGGCCGCCCAGGCCGCGGCGATGTAGTCGAGCGCGCACACCTGCCGCGTCACCGCGCGCGAAACCACGGCAAACCGTTCCCACAGCAGTAGGCCGATCGTCAGCACCACGACGGCGAGCGAGCTGCCCACCATGAACACTACGGTTAGCGCCACCAGGATCAGCGGAATGGCGAGGCGGCAGGAGACGACGAACATCACCACCGCGTCCACCGGCCCGCCGAAATAGCCGCCGAGCACGCCAAGCGTGGTGCCGATGATGCCCGACAGCACCACGGTGGAGACGCCGATCAGCATGGAGATGCGCGCGCCGAGAATGAGGCGCGAGAGATAGTCGCGCCCGAGTCCGTCGGTGCCGAGCCAGTGCGCGGGCGAGCCGCCCGGCAGCCAGGCGGGCGGCACGTAGCGGTGCGCCAGGTCCTGCGCGAACGGATCGTGCGGCGCGAAAAACGGGCCGAACACCGCCACCAGGGTGGCGAAGCCGACGATCAGAAGGCCAAGTGCCAGCGGCAGCCGTCCGGCCCGCATCAGCCGCGCAGCCTCGGGTCGAGCAGCGCGCCCATCAGGTCGGCAAACAGCGTCAGCAGAACGAAGATGATGGCGAACAGCAGCACCACCGCCTGCACGACCGGGAAGTCGCCCTTGCCGATCGACTCCCAGGCGAGATAGCCGACGCCGCGCACGTTGAATACGACCTCCGTCACCACCGAACCGCCCAGGATGAAGCCGAGCTGCACGGCGGAAACTGCGACCACCGGCATCGCCGCGTTGCGGAACGCGTGCTTGAGCACGATAGAGGCGCGCGACAGGCCCTTGGCGCGCGCAGTGCGGACATAGTCGGCGCGCATCGCATCTATCATCCCGCCGCGCGTCAGACGCAGCATCACCGGGATGGCGACGAAGGAAAGCACAAACGAGGGCAGCACATAGCCCCGCCACGTGGCGAGCCCGGCGATAGGCAGCCAATGCAGGTCGACGCCGAACCAGAGAATGAGGACCAGGCCGAGCCAGAAACTGGGCACCGCCTGCCCGGCGAGCGCCACCATGCCCACGCCGACGTCGATCCAGGTGCCTTCGTTGAGCGCGGCGAGGATACCGAGCGGCACCGCGATGGCGATCGCGATGGCGATGGCGATGGCGCCGAGCCGCAGCGTGACCGGCAGATGGCTCGCGATCAGCGAGGCGACGGTCGCGTGGTACATATAGGAACTGCCGAGATCGCCGTGTGCGGCGCGACTCGCCCATTCCATGAACTGCACCGGTAGCGGGCGATCGAGGCCGAGCTCGTGCTCGATCGTGGCGATCGCCTCGGGCGAGGCGTCGGGGCCGGCGATGTTGATGGCGAGGTTCCCGGAAAGCCGCGACAGTGCGAAGCTGATGATCAGCACCGTCAGACAGACCAGAACGGCGAGCAGGAGGGAACGGAGGACGAAGCGGAGCACGGCCCGGGCCTAGCACAAGCCGTGCCAGCGGGTGAACCGCGGGCCGGCGTCAGACCCCGACGATCACCCGCCCAACAGTCTCCAGCTCTGCCCGTCCCAGCGGGCGAGCTGCTTGGCGTTAAGCGGCGTACGCGGGCCGTTCCCCGACGGGCGGCGCCCGCAAAGGCGGCTCGCGGCGCGTCCGCGCCCGTCTGCGCTACGATCGAACGTCGGCCGGGCGGCTGGGGTTACATCACGGAAATCCCACGCTTCTGTGACGCGCTCAGCGAAGATCAAGTTTTGGACGGGGTCGTTCGCTCGTTCTTTTCATTTGGGGGCGCCTGCCCAGTTCAAAAGCCGGACGATTATTTTTCATCGTCATGGCCGTGCTTGGCCCGGCCACCCACGACTTCGCTGCCATCCCGAAGGAAAGTGTGGGTGCCCGGGCCAAGCCCGGGCATGACGGGAGTAACTGCGGATTAGGAGACCAGACCACACGCGCACGGGCAGGGGGTGACGAAGCCGGGCCGGGTGCTAGGCTCGCTCGCCCCGCACGGAGAGGACCGATGGACCTGCTAGCCCGGCTGCAAGCGATGCGCCTGCCCTTCGCCGAACCGCTCGGTATCGAGCTCCTGAGCGCCGCGCCGGAGCGGCTGGTGGCACGGATGGCGGTGCGGCCGGAACTCTGCACCGTGCCCTCGGTGCTGCACGGCGGCGCGATCATGACCTTCGCCGACACGCTCGGCGCGCTGGCGACCGTCGCCAACCTGCCGGATGGCGCAGGGACGACCACGGTGGAGAGCAAGACCAACTTCCTCCGCGCCGCGCCTGTAGGCGCGACGATTACCGCCGAGACGACCGCCGTGCATCGCGGCCGGCGGACGATGGTCTGGCAGACCCGAATCATGCTCGCCGACGGCAAGCCGGTCGCGCTAGTGACGCAAACGCAACTGGTACTCTGAGGAGGGACACGTCGGGAATCTGGATTATAGTTTACTACGATAACCAGTGAACAAACCGCAGGCAGCGCGACGCGCTTCGGCTGCATCCACTCAGACGGGCGATACTCGTGCTCGCGTACATGTCCTTGATCGCAGCGCTGTTTTTGCCGTGCTGTCCATCGAGGCCCGCGCCGTGCCGTCAACGAACACGACCACTTCGGAGGGCATGCCGTGGACCTCACACGGTTTCACCGCGCCGCGCTTGGCGGCCATCCCCGACACGGCGGCGCGCCGCGAGGCGCTGAAACTCGGCGACAAACCCGCCAGGGTCGCGGCCTGCCACAGCTTCGATCCGCGGCTCGTGTGCCACAAACACCCGCCGTTGGCGCGGTGAACAACGACTGACCATGGCGCGTGAGCGGGTGCGCTGATGAGCGCGAAGGTGCGTGGCGCTCGTCGGCATGATAGGTTCTGCCGTCGGAAGCGGGCTTTTGCGGATGCACAGGATCACCCGGCTGATGGTCTTCGCGATCCTCGCCGTCGCCCTGTCGGGCTGCGCTTTTCTTGAGAACCACGCCGCCAGCAATTACTGGTCCTGGTGCGAACCGAATTGCAGCCGTAACGGGACGTGACATCGCCCGGTTGCTCGGCTGGAGCTCATGCCACCTCGCTCAACCGCCAACGCCCGGCGATGCGGCCCGCCTTCAGCGCGGCGGCGGCGCGGAACTTGGCCTCCGCGATGGACTCCGGCGGCACCGGCGTTTCCGGCTCCTGGCCGGCGATCAGGCGCAGCTCGGCGCGCTGGCGCGCGAGATGGTTCGGGTCGAGGGTAAGGGCTTGGGTTAGCCGTGCGGCGCGCGCTTGGTTCCCCGGCCTGCCCTAGCGCCGCGCCGGCGCCGCGCCTAGGCCGACGCCCGCCAGCACGAGCGCGGTGCCGGCGTAGAAGCCCGACCGCAACGCCGTGCCAAAGATCGCCGCCGAAACCGCGATGCCGACCAGCGGCTGGAGGTACTGCGAGCCGGCGGCGATCCGCACCGGAAGCTCGCGCATCGCCGTCAGCCAGATCGTGATCCCAAACCCGGTGACGAGCAGGCCGAGATAGGCCACCGCGCCGATGGAAACCGCGCTCGGCCGCAGCTCACCCGCGGCGGCGGTCCAGAGCGCGAGCGGCGCCAGCATCAGCGCGCCCAGCACGGTCGTCCAGGCGGCGGTCGTCATTACGCCGTGCCGCAGCGCGAGCTCGGCACCGAGCACATAGTATCCGGAGATACAGAGCGCCGAGGCAAGCAGGCAGCCCACGCCGGCGAGGTTGGACGACGTGAAGCCGGCGCCTTGCGGGCCCGCGCCCGCCGTCGCCAGCGCGATGCCACCGAACGCGAGCGCGAGCCCCGCCAGGTGATGCGGCCGAATGCGCTGGTGCAGCCGCACTGAGCCTAGCAGCACGGTCAGCAGCGGGATGATGGCGGTGACGATCGTCGCCACCACCGCCGAGGTGCGCTGCACCCCGAGGATTTGCAAAAGCTGGCCGGCCACGAGTCCAAGCAGCGCCACGCCCACCATCGCGGCGAGCGCGCGCGGCGGCGGGCGCTTGCCGAGCATCGGCAGGAAGAACAGCCCCGCGCACGCATAGCGCCACGCCACCAGCGCCACGGGCGAGGCGTCGCGCAGCCCGAGCTTCATCGCCGGCACCGAGCAGCCCCATACGAGCGTCAGAAGGACGAGCAGCAACACGGGACGGAGCGGTCCCGTCGGCGCAGCCCGGATTGTTGAACGATGATTCGGGAGAACCCGCTTCGCGCCCGAGGCGGTGATGGCCGCGGAGATCCGGCGCCTTTGCAGCACAAAGCGTAGCGCGGGATAGCCCATCTCCGGCGAGATAATCTGCTTCGACCATTTTGCTATCATTTGCATGGTTATGATATGGCTCGGACTGGCATGGCAGACGAGATGCAAGTTGAAGCCGGAACTTGACCGGACAGCAATGGCCGAAAGCGGCGCCGTCCCGCCATCTCAACCCTCACCCGCCTACGCCCGCCGCCGCGCCCGTTGCGGCGTTCCCTGCAACAACGGCGCCAGGAACCGCCCCGTATGGCTCGCCGCATTGACGGCAATCTCCTCCGGCGTGCCCTCGGCCACGATCCGCCCGCCGCCGTCGCCGCCCTCGGGGCCGAGGTCGAGAATCCAGTCGGCGGTCTTGATCACCTCCAGATTGTGCTCGATCACCACTACCGTGTTGCCCTGATCGACCAGCGCGTGCAGCACACCGAGCAGCTTCCGCACGTCCTCGAAATGCAGGCCCGTCGTCGGCTCGTCCAAGATATACAACGTGCGCCCGGTAGCGCGGCGGGCCAGCTCCTTCGACAGCTTGATCCGCTGCGCCTCGCCGCCCGAAAGCGTCGTCGCCTGCTGGCCGAGCGAAATGTAACCGAGCCCCACCTGCTGCAGCACGCGCAGCCGGTCGGCGATGCGGGTCTGCGCGGTGAAGAACTTGGCGGCCTCATCCACAGTCATTGCCAGCACGTCGGCGATCGACTTGTCGCGGTATTTGATCTCCAGTGTCTCGCGATTGTACCGCCGCCCCTTGCACACGTCGCACGTCACATAAACGTCGGGCAGGAAGTGCATCTCGATCTTCAGCACGCCGTCGCCCTGACACGCCTCGCAGCGCCCGCCCTTCACGTTGAAGCTGAACCGGCCCGGCTTGTAGCCGCGCGCCCGCGCCTCCGGCATCTCGGCGAACCAGTCGCGGATCGGTGCGAACAGGTCGGTGTAGGTGGCCGGGTTGGAGCGCGGCGTGCGGCCGATCGGCGACTGGTCGATGTCGATGATCTTGTCGAGCTGCTCCAGCCCCTCGATGCGGTCGTGCGGCGCCGGCACCTCGCCCGAGCCCATCAGGCGGCGCGAGGCGGCGCGGTAGAGCGTGTCGATCACCAGGGTCGATTTGCCGCCGCCCGAAACGCCCGTCACGCATGTCAGCACGCCGAGCGGAAAGCTGGCCGTCACGCCCTTCAGGTTGTTCCCTCGCGCGCCCACCACGCGGACCATGCGGGCCGTCTGGACCGGGCGGCGCAATGCGGGGATCTCGATGCGCCGCCGCCCGGAAAGGTAATCGCCTGTCAGCGAGCGCGGATTGGCCGCCACCTCGGCGGGCGTGCCCTGCGCCACCACCTGCCCGCCCTCTTTCCCGGCAGCGGGACCCATGTCGATCAGATGGTCGGCAGCGCGGATCGCGTCCTCGTCGTGTTCGACCACGAGCACGGTGTTGCCGAGATCGCGCAAGCGGCGGAGCGTGGCGAGCAGCCGCGCATTGTCGCGCTGATGGAGCCCGATCGAAGGCTCGTCCAGCACGTAAAGAACCCCGGTGAGGCCCGAGCCGATCTGGCTCGCCAGCCTGATGCGCTGGCTCTCGCCGCCCGAGAGCGTGGCCGAGCCGCGCGCTAGCGTTAGGTAAGAAAGCCCGACATCGTTCAGGAACCGCAGCCGGTCCACGATTTCGCGCAAGATCCGCTGCGCGATCTCGGCACGCTGCGGCGTGAGCTGCGGCAGCACGTTCTCGAACCAAGGCAACGCCGCGTCGATCGCAAGCTCCGAGGCTTCGGCGATGTTCTTCCCCGCGACCCGCACCGACAGCGCCTCGGGTTTCAGACGGGCGCCGCGGCAGGCATCGCAGGGTTTCTCGGCGCGGTAGCGCGAGAGCTCCTCACGCACCCAGACGGACTCTGTTTCCGCGAAGCGGCGCTCCAAATTGCGGATCACGCCCTCGAACGGCTTGGTGACGGTGTAGGCGCGCACGCCATCTTTGTAGGTCATCGCCACCGGCTCGCCGCCGGAGCCGAACAGGATCGCCTCCTTCACTCGCGTCGGCAGCTCCGCCCAGGGCGTGCGGGTGCTGATCTTGTAGTGCTTGGCAAGGCTTTGCAGCGTCTGCGCGTAATAGGGCGTCTGCGCGCCCGCCCACGGCGCGATAGCACCCTCCGCCAGCGAGGCGTGCTCGTTGCCGATCACCAGAGCCGGGTCGAAGAAGGCCTGCGTGCCGAGTCCGTCGCAGGCGGGGCAGGCGCCGTGCGGGCTGTTGAAGCTGAATAGACGGGGCTCGATCTCCTCAATGGTGAAGCCCGAAACCGGGCAGGCGAAGCGGGAGGAGAACACCGTGCGCTCGCCTGTATCGGCGTTCTCGGCATAGGCGACGCCGTCCGACAGGCCGAGCGCGGTCTCGAAACTGTCAGCGAGGCGTGACTCCAGGCCCGCGCGCACCACCACGCGATCCACCACCGCCTCGATCTCGTGCTTGATTTTGCGGTTCAGCGCCGGCACCTCGGCGATCTCGTAGAGCGTTCTGTCCACCTTCACGCGCGTAAAGCCGCGCCGCTGCAACTCGGCTAGTTCCTTGCGGTACTCGCCCTTGCGGTCACGCACCACGGGGGCGAGCAGCAGAAGGCGCGTGCCTTCCGGCATTGCCATCACGCGATCCACCATCTGGCTGACGGTCTGCGCCTCGATTGGCAGGCCGGTCGCGGGCGAATAGGGCACGCCCACCCGCGCCCATAACAGGCGCATGTAGTCGTGAATCTCCGTCACCGTGCCGACGGTGGAGCGCGGGTTGCGGCTGGTCGTCTTTTGGTCGATCGAGATCGCGGGCGAGAGCCCGTCGATCGCATCGACATCGGGCTTGCCAGCCAGCTCCAGGAACTGCCGCGCGTAGGCGGAGAGCGACTCCACATAGCGCCGCTGGCCCTCGGCATAGATTGTGTCGAACGCCAGCGAGGACTTGCCGGAACCGGACAGGCCCGTGATGACCGTCAGCCGGTCACGCGGGATGACGACGTCGATGTCCTTGAGGTTGTGCTCGCGCGCGCCCCGGACGTGGATCACAGTATCCGCCATACGCGGCGCCCGACTCCGTTGTTCCTGGGATGTTCCTGCCTTATAAGGCGATGACGCCGGTATGCGGAAGCGATTTCCCGCGCCGGACGCCCCGCGGTAGGACTAGCTTAACGGGTTCCGGCGCCCAATGGCTGCTCACCGGGTGACAAGAGGATGATGACATGGCCGGCAGCGTGAACAAGGTGATCCTGGTGGGCAATCTCGGGAAAGACCCGGAGGTTCGCACTACCCAGGATGGCAGCAAGATAGTCAACCTGACGCTTGCGACCAGCGAAACATGGAACGACCGCGCCTCGGGCGAGCGCAAGGAACGCACCGAGTGGCACCGCGTGGTGATCTTTAACGACCGGATCGGCGACATCGCCGAGCGCTTCCTCCGCAAGGGCCGCAAGGTCTATGTCGAGGGCAGCCTGCAAACCCGCAAATGGACCGACCAGTCGGGCCAGGAGCGCTACACCACCGAGGTGGTGATCGGTCGCTTCAAGGGCGAGCTGACCTTGCTCGACAGCAACCGCGGCGAGGAAGGCGGCATGGGCGCGCCCGCCCCTGCCCGCGCCCCGGCCACCGTCGGCGCGAGCACCGGGCGCGGCGGCCCGTCCTGGGACGCGCCGAAGGGCGGCGATCTGGACGACGAGATCCCGTTCTGACGCCGCGGCTTCTCGGCACCGACCAGGCATCCCTGCGCGAAGCGGCCGGCCTGCTGCGGGAGGGCGCGCTGGTGGCATTCGGCACCGAGACCGTCTATGGCCTCGGCGCTGACGCGACGAACGATGATGCGGTGGCGGCGATCTTTGCCGCCAAGGGGCGGCCGCGCTTCAACCCGCTGATCTGCCATTATCCCGATGCCGACGCGGCCTTCGCCCATGCGGCGGCCACGCAAACGGCGCACCGCCTTTCCGCCGCCTTCTGGCCCGGCCCGCTGACGCTCGTCCTGCCGCGAGGCCCGGGGTGCCCGGTGTCCCTACTCGCTGGTGCCGGCCTGCCGACGCTCGCCGTGCGCGTCCCGGCGCCGGAGGCCGCCCGCGCCCTGCTTCGCGAGGCTGGACGGCCCGTGGCGGCGCCTTCGGCCAACCGCTCCGGCCGGATCAGCCCGACCTCGGCGGCGGACGTGCTCACGGAACTGGGCGGCGCGGTGGCGGCGGTGGTGGACAGCGGCCCCTGCAAGGTCGGGGTGGAGTCGACGGTGCTCGACCTGACCGGCGCGCGCCCGGCCCTGCTGCGTCCGGGCGGCGTGACCTTGGAAGCGCTGGAGGCGGCGATCGGCCCGGTGGCGCGCGATGCCGGCGGCGGCGCGATCCGCTCGCCCGGTCAGCTCGCTTCGCATTACGCGCCTTCGCTCCCGGTGCGGCTACACGCCGTTTCGGTCGCGCCCGACGAGGCGCTGCTCGCCTTTGGCCCGCCCCTGCCCGGGGCTGGAGCGACCTTCCAGCTCAGCGAAGCGGCCGATCCGGCCGAGGCGGCGGCGCGGCTCTTTCGCGGCCTGCATGTGCTGGACGCCGAGGCGCGCCGCCTGGGTTTGGTTCGGATCGCGGCGATGGCGGTGCCCGAGCATGGGCTCGGCCTGGCGATCAACGACCGGCTGCGCCGCGCGGCGGCAGCCCGGCCCGCCCCGGGGTAAAGCACGGCGGTTCAGCTTTGCAGGGCCGGCTCGACGATCCGCGACAAATACCACGAATAGACTTCCGCGATCCCCTCGCGCAGGCCGATCCGCGGCCGCCATCCCAGCGCCGTAAGCCTCTCCGAACTCATCAGCTTGCGCGGCGTGCCGTCGGGTTTGGAGAGATCGTGCTCGATCGTGCCGCGGAACCCAACCACTTCCGCGATCAGTTCCGCCAGCTCGCGGACCGGAATATCGAACCCGCTGCCGACATTTACCGGGTCGTAGCCGTCATAGGCTTTGGCGAGGAAAACCAGCGCGTCGGCGCAATCGTCGGCGTGCAGGAACTCGCGCCGCGGCATGCCCGTGCCCCAGATCGTCACCGAGCTTCTGCCCGCCACCTTCGCCTCGTGGATTTTCCGCAGCAAGGCGGGCAGCACGTGGCTGGTTTCGAGGTCGAAATTGTCGAACGGACCGTAAAGATTGGTCGGCATCGCCGAGATGAACGCGCAGCCATACTGGCGGCGGTACGCCTGGCACAGCTTGATGCCGGCAATCTTCGCCACCGCGTACCACTCGTTGGTCGGCTCGAGCGGGCCGGTCAGCAGAGCGCTCTCCTTGATCGGCTGGTCGGCGAACTTCGGATAGATGCAGCTTGATCCGAGAAGAACGAGCTTTTCCACGCCGGCCAGATGAGCTGCGTGGATGATGTTCGCCTCGATCATCAAATTGTCGTACAGGAACTCCGCCGGGTGCGAGTCGTTGGCCAAGATACCTCCCACCCTGGCGGCGGCGAGGAAGACCAGGTGCGGCCGCTCGCGTTGCAGCCACGCGCCCGTTTGACGCTGATCCCTGAGGTCCACCTCCGCGCGCGGCACGGTGAGCACCACGCAGTCCTCGCGCGTCAGTCGGCGGACGATGGCGGAGCCGACCATGCCGCGGTGGCCCGCCACCCAGACGCGCTTTCCGCTCAGCGCGTATCCGGCGCCGTCAGCCAATTTGCGGCCCTCCGTTTGTCAGTTGCGCCACGTCCTCGCGGACCATCTCGGCGCAGATCTCCTCCCAGGTCGTCTTGTGCTCCCAGCCGAGCCGCTGGCGCGCCTTGGTGCAGTCGCCGACCAGGTGATCGACCTCAGTGGGCCGGAAATAGGCCGGGTCCACCCGGACCAGCACCTTCCCGTTCTTGGCATCGATTCCCTGCTCGTCGATGCCCGCGCCGCGCCATTCGAGGGAGATGCCGACCTGCCGGAACGCGTGCTCGGCGAAGGCCCGCACCGTCGTCTTCCGCCCGGTGCAGAGCACATAATCATCGGGCGCGTCCTGCTGCATGATCAGCCACATGCCGTGCGCGTACTCGCGCGCATGGCCCCAGTCGCGCTCGGCATCGAGGTTGCCGAGGAAGAGCTGTTTCTGCCGCCCGAGATGGATGGCCGCCACCGCGCGGGTGATTTTGCGGGTGACGAAGGTCTCGCCCCGGATCGGGCTTTCATGGTTGAACAGGATGCCGTTCGAGGCGTGCATCCCGTAGGCCTCGCGGTAATTGACGACGATCCAGTAGGCATAGAGCTTAGCGACGCCATAGGGGCTGCGCGGATAAAACGGCGTGGTCTCGTCCTGCGGCACCGTCCGCACCTTGCCGTACAGCTCCGAGGTCGAGGCCTGATAGAACCGCGTCCGTTTCTCGAGCCCGAGGATACGCATGGCTTCCAGGATGCGGAGCGGCCCGAGCGCGTCGGCGTTGGCGGTGTATTCGGGTGTCTCGAAGCTCACCTGCACGTGCGATTGTGCCGCCAGGTTATAGATCTCGTCAGGCTGCACGTCCTGTACGATGCGGATCAGGTTGGTGCTGTCCGTCATGTCGCCGTAGTGCAGCACGAACCGCCGGTCGGGCTCGTGCGGGTCCTGGTAAAGATGCTCGATCCGCCCGGTGTTGAACGACGAGGAGCGGCGCTTGATCCCGTGCACCTCGTAGCCCTTCCCGAGCAGCAGCTCGGCGAGATAGGCGCCATCCTGGCCGGTAACGCCGGTGATCAACGCGACTTTGCGGCTCGCGACCATGATCCGTCGGTATAACCGCGCCGCCCGGAAGCGGCAATGAATGCGCGCGAGACCCCGCGACCGGGCTGTCAGGGCGACGCGCGCGCGAGCGGGCAGGCGGTGCCGGCCTCGGCTTCCAAATTGCTCGTGATCGCCTGGCAGCCGCCGGCCCGCCGCAGCCCGTAAAAGCGCAGCGTCGCTGCGGCGAGCCCCGGGAAGTTCCGCCCGTTCTCAAAGCCCCAGATCGGGCCCTGCCAGTGTTCGATGGTGGCGGCGATCCGCGCCTGGAGCCGCCCTGACGAGCCCGGATGGACGAGATTGGTGTCAGCGCCGATCACCGTAACCGAGGGCGGCATGAACGGGATGGTGTAGGCAAGCGCCGAGCGATCGAGGAACACCACGAGCGCATTGGGCGGAATCGGCGGCAGGTTCACCACGATCGCCTGCCGCGCCGGCAGCGCGCGGTCCCACCACGGATATTTGGTGGTCGCCGCCGCTGCCGCCCCAGCGACGACCAGGGCGAGGCTCGCCGGCACGGCGGCGCGGCGCGGCACCCAGGCGGCGAGCGCGGCCAGGATCAGCGCGCCCGACAGCGCCTCGGGCGCGGTCAGGTAGCGGTAGATGCCGAACTCGAACTCCCACAGCGCGTAGGCCACCAGCATGGCAAGCGCGAGCAGGCGCGCCTCCGGCAGCGCCGCGCGCCGCACCAGCAAGAGCACGATCGCCGCCAGCTCGGCCAGCATCCGCGGATCGTGCATGTTGAGCTCGATCGCCGCGTGGGATTCCCGGAACGCCCAATAGGCTGGATAGAAAAGCACGTGCCAGAGGCCGTGCGGCTTGAAGCGGTCATCCGTCCAGCGTCCTGGATCGACGAGGTCGGAGCGAAACAGGTCGTTATAGGCTGGGAACACCGGGTTGCCGGTAAGCTGCCAATTGTGAACGAGCCACGGACCGGCAACGGCGAGCGCCGCGCACAGCCCAGCCGCGCCGAAGACGGCCCCTTGGGCGAGCGCAAGGCCGGGGCGGCGCATTCCGGATGCCAGCACGGCGACGAACAGCCCGAGGAACACCGGCAGCTCGGTGAGCTTCAGCCCGACCGAGAGCCCCGCCAGCAGACCGGCAAGCCCGAGGAGGCGGAGATCGCCCGGCCGACGCACCCAGAGCGCGATGGCGCCGAGCAGCGGCAATCCCGGCACCACCTCGCTCATGGTGGTGCCGAGGGTGGCGAAGCCCGCCGCCCCCGTGAGCCCGAACAGTGCCGCCGCCCCGGCGAGCGCCTCTCGCCCCGGCCAGGAGCGCGGCACGATGGCGGCGCCCGTCCGCCAGACGCAGACCGCCGCCAGCGCGTAGGGGATGCCGAGCAGCGCTGAGAGCCCCCCCGGATGATTATTCAGCGCGCGCAGCAGCCGGTAATAGAGGGCGTCCAGCCCGGGGTAGAAGTAGGTCTGCAAGCCCGCCGGCGCGATGTCCTGCGGCCGTCCGCCCGACATGGCGGCATAGCCGTTGTAGAGGTGATAGGCGCGCTGATCGGGCGATCCGTCGCCGCCGAGGTGCCAGGAGAAGAGGCAGAAGAAGGCGAGATAGAGGGCGGGCCAGACCAGGCGCCTGATCATGCGAGCAGCGCGCGGATGCGGGTTGCGAAAGCCTCTTCGGTGAAGTCTGCGGCGCGCCGGCGGGCGCGCGCGCCCATTGCCGCGCGCGCCGGCGGGTCCCGCAGCAAGGCGAGCGTCCGCTCGATCAGCGCCTCAGTGCTCGTATAGAGGCACCCATCCACGCCGTCGGTGATGACTTCGGGGATGCCGCCTGCGGCGAAGGCGAAACTGGCACATCCCGCCGACATGCCCTCGACAATGGCGATGCCGAAATGCTCGGCGCGCTCTGGGTAGAGTGCGAGATCCTCGCCGAGCCCGGCGCCGTGCCAGTAGAACGCCGCCTGCTGATAAAGGGTTTCCAGCTCGCTCTGCGCCGCATTGACGTGGAACGTCACCGGCAGCCCCGCCGCTTGCCGGCGCAGCTCGGAGAGATAATCCATATGCGCCGGCTCCGGCGTCGAGGAGCCGGCGATGTGGAACTCGAGTGGCCCGTTCCAGCGGGCGGACAGTGCGCGGAACGCCTCGATGAGCAGATCGTGGCGTTTGGAATGCCCGCCGAGGAAGAACCGGCCGACGCTCAGGATGATCGGCTTCTTGGGCATATCCGCCTCCGGCACCTGCGGTACCGGCGGATAGGCGACCTCGATCGAGCAGGGCCGCAAGCCGTCGCGCTCGAAGATTGCGGCGAGGCAACGTCGGACATAATCAGAATTGACGATGATGGCTTCGTAGCCGGCGAGCAGCTCCGGCTGCGGCTCCATCCCGCCGAGCAGGGGGAACGGGAACTGGCAATGAAAGAAGCTGCGCCGGCCTAAGGCGGGGATCGGCGGGAAGACATGGTTCCCCATCGCTACCGCGACCTCCCAGCCGTCGCCGATTTCGGCGCGCGAGCGCAGCTCACAGGCATCGAGGTCAAGGCGCAGCTCGTTCGAAAGCTGATGCAGGCGCAGCCGGCTGTACGGGTACTCGGTGGCGATGGTGACGCTGTAATCGCTTGTCAGAGTGGCGGCGATGCTCAGGAGGTAACGCTCTCCGCCGCCGGGAGTGAGCGGGTATTGCGAATAGACCACAGCGCGCCGCACTGGCCGCGGCCCGGCCTGCACCGCAGCCGGTCGCAGCACTTGCTCGCGGACCGAGCGAAGTGTGTCCTCGTCGCGCCGGCGCAGATAGTCGCCCCACCGAGCCAGGAATTTTTCGCGGTTCAGATCGCCGAGCGCCTGCTCGCGCCTCGCCAGCACGGCATCCTCGCCGGTCGAGAAGCCCTCGATGTGATACACGCGCGCTTGCGGAGCGAGCATTACCTTGCGGCCAAGTGCCGCGAGCTTGAAGCAGAAATCCGTGTCCTCATAACAGGCCGGCTCATAGGCGAGATCGAACCCGCCTGCTTCGATGAACAAGGCACGCGGCAGCAGCAGGCAGGCCGCCGAGATGTAATCGACCGCATGGTCGGCGAGTCCGGCTGCGGCGGTTTCCGGCTCGCCCCGCAGCGCGCGGACCGGGATGCCGTCCGGCCGCACGTGGCCGCCGGCCTCCTGGATCGTCCCGTCAGGGAACAGGAACACGGGGCCGACGGCGCCCGCCTCAGGCGATTCGTTCAGTACCCGCAGCAATTCGCCGAGCCAGCCGGAGGTGACGAACGCATCGTTGTTGAGCAGGCACACGTACTGCCCGCGCGCGGCCTCGACGCCGATGTTGTTCGCTTCGCCGAAATAGCGGTTGGCACCAAGTTCGATCAGCCGCACGCCCGGCCCGGCGCCGCGCAGAATGTCGAGGTTCCCCCGCTCGCTGCCACTATCGACGATGATGATTTCGTAGGTGGTACCGGTCGTACTCTCCCAAACGTGGCGCACACAAGCGCACGTCATCTCAGCCGCATTCCGGTTGACGATGATGATCGAAACATCGGGGTCTGTCTCGACACACCATTGTCCTGCCTGCTGCAACAAATCGTATCGCAGGAGAGCGGGTTCGACGCGAGCGGCGGACGCGCCGCTCGCTCCCGGGGCGACTGGGGAAACCTCCGTTACTGGTACAGTGGCAACGGGAGGCAGCGCTGGCTCTCGCTGGGCCGGCGAACGCAACGTCACGAGGCGCCAAGCCGCGCGTGCGACCCGCGCCGAATGTTCGCTGACAGCACGATAGCGGTCGATGAAATTTGCGGCGAGATGCCCGCGGAGCGGATTGCGCGCCGCAATACCGCGCAGCGGAGCAGTGAGGCGCCACGACCTGGAGGCATAGACCTGCTGCAGTTCATCGCGCAGCGCCTCCCTCTCCAGCTCGACCGCTCGCAGCTTGGCTTGATTCTCTTTTAGCCGGCGTTCGGTTTGCGCCAGGAGCATGAGGGCCGCGTCGAGAGCCGTCCGCGTGCGGGACTCCCGGACTCGGATTCCGTTTAGTTCATCCATGCGACGTGCCACCTCCGCCTACGCTGACGGAGCAACCCGTTCCTGGCGCACGAGCTGGCTGCCAAGCTCGCCATGAGATGACCTCCTCGGTGAAGCAACGGTGCCACACAGACCGCAATAAGCTCCTCACGGTTGAGGGTGCGGCGGAACGCGTTGATTTGCTTGGCCTATGGCGTCCCTGACCACGGTTCGATTGCCGCCCCGGCGCGGCGGCGGCCCCCCAGGGCGCCTGGCGGACGGGTTTTCATCACCCCAGTGGCATCGCGGGCAAGTGGCTGCAACCGTGCGTTGTGGGCACTGAAGTAAAGTGTCCGGGCTGGCAGGGCGTTGCGGACGGCGGAGGCGTCGGGCGACTGGATAACACGGCGCGCCATGAGCAGCTAGGAACCCGGATCGACCTGGGATATAGTGCAATGCAGCATTACCGGCTGATCGACGTCCCCTAGCGAAACCGGCAGGATGCTCGAGAAGCCGCCTCTTGGGCGAGGACGAGAGTCGGCTGCCTGGGCAGAAAAATGGCGGCAGAGGGCAAGGCTGGCAGATGATGAGAGATGGGGCCGCAATCATGGGCCAGGATGTGCAACCGGCCGGCAAGAAGCGTTTGGCCTTCCTATTGGGCATAACCGGGAACCTCGGCTTCGCCGCGGGCAACGTCGCGCTCGGCATCAACAAATACATGCGCGGCGGAGATTATGACATCGTCATCTATCACTCCGGCCTGAAATCCGCCGATGCAGCCGCCTTCGAGCGGGTACCCAACGTCCGGCTCGTGCCATTCGAGTTCCGCCAGTCCTTCGTTGCCTCGATGCTGGAGAGGCTACCCCGCCAGTCGCGCTTCAAGGACGCCGCTCATCTGATGTGCTTCTGCCATTTCGAGGCGTTTCGGCTGCTGCGCGAATACGAAAATGTTGTTTGGCTTGATGCCGACATTTCGATCCAGGCCAGCATCGACGAGATCACCGATTTTTCGCCGTTCGGGATTACCTCGGACGAACCGTGGACCGTGCAAAACAACTTCACTCACGCGATTCCTGGCTACGACATGCACACGCTGGGCGTGTGCACGGCCGTCATGGCGGTAAACGACACGCTTCCCTACGAAGCTCTCTACTCGTGGTGCTACGAGAAGGCGGTTGAGTACAGCCGATACCTCGTTAACCCGGATCAGGGAATTATCAATATCGCTCTCCAAGAGTTCGGGATCGATTACAAGCTAATGCCGTTGAAGACTTGGCAGTGCATCTCGTGGCGCGACGAAGCGAATGTCGCCAAGATTGTGCATTTCGGAACGACGAAGAAAGTCTGGAACGATCCGCATCTTTGCAATGCTTTTCCTGAGTGGTACCGCACGCATCTCGAGTGGCTGAGGCTTGGCGGCAGCGATTTTGACCAGAGCAAGGTCCAGCCGAAAAATGTGCTCTCCAGGCTGACCGAAGGTCAAGCCGATACGCTAGCGGATTCCGCTTCTCCGGCAAAGTCGCTCGAACCTTCCCGCGGCGCCTTGTTTCGGTTTTTGAAGCCGCGCTATCTTGCATTGGGTCTGCACAATTCGCAGCCCGGAACGGTCGGGTACCTGCTGCACAAGTCTGCCATGGTAATGGCGGCGCCGTTCTTTGGTTGGCCTCCCTCTGAACGGGCGCGACAGCCATCACACCATTCAGCCCCCCCGCCAGAGGTTGCAGTTGCGATCGAGATCAAGGGGGGCCTTGGGGACCACGTTATCGCAGCTCGCTTTCTGCGAGACCTTTGTGCGCGTGTTGGCTATTTCCGGTTTGATATTTACTCATCCCGAACCGAGGTGGCCGAGTGGCTGTTTGGTTCGCTTCCGCAGCTCAACCGTCTCTACAACGCGTATTTGGAATGGGAGGCGAACTTCCGAAATTACCCGCTCGCGATGTCAATCACTGATTTCGTACTCATCCACGAGTCGAGCGCCCGCTGGCGAGAGGCATTCAAGGAGAACCGGAAGCTGGCTACAATCTGTGAAACGATCATCCGTTCCCGGTCCGTCATCGAACACCATATCGACCGTCATCCGGCCACCTGTCACCAACTTGCGCTGGAGGCTGTCGCGCGCAAGAAAAACCGCTGCACCCTGCCTCACAGTCTGGCCGGAATTTCTTATGGAGGCGATTTGCTCGATGTCGATCTCGATCGTAATGTGGATCGGCGATTCAGACTTCCCAAGGATTATATAACGGTCCACAACGGCACCGACGTCGCCTACATGATCGACGGCAGGCCGATCGGGGACATTACCTCAACGAAGGTCTACCCGCATTTCGCCGAGGTCATCGCACAACTGAAGGAAGATCTGCCCGACATTCGTGTGGTCCAGCTCGGCGGGTCGAACTGCAAGGCGATAACGGGCATTGACCTTGACCTGATCGGTAAAACCACACTGCGCGAGACCGCCGGAATCATTGCGGGCTCGCGATTGCATTTGGACAGCGAGGGCGGCCTCGTCCATCTGGCGGCCAGCCTCGGCACCAAGTCGTGCGTTATATTCGGACCCACACCGGCTGACTATTTTGCGTACCCGTCGAATATCAACTTGGAGCCTCTATTCTGCGGCAACTGCTGGTATATTAAGGGCGACTGGATGAGGGACTGCCCACGAGGCTATGGGGAGCCACGGTGCCTCACGACGATGCCGCCCAAACTAGTAGCAGAGGCGATGGTCGGCCATCTAAGAGGTTCCGGCAACGGGGAGGCGCAGTCCTACGCCGAAGCTGCCCCGAATGGGCGCGAACAGCCGCTGTTCGTACTGCAGCGGGAGCCTGCCGGCACGGCCGCCTCCACATAGACGCACTGCGACTACTTTGTGCCGGTGGCCGACAACGCGTTACGAACGCACTTTGCGAACCACAACTGTTCCCGATGCGTCAGGCACCGGCACGATATATTCCGCTCTGCCAGCGAAGAACTCGTCCACGGCCTGCTCGACGCCGTCCCAATACAGCGAAAGATAATCGTGCATGATGAGGAATCCGCCATCGTTCAAGCGCGGCCAGAAGTAATTCAATGCCGCGATGAAAGGCCGATAGAGATCGCAATCCAGATGCACCAGGCAAAAATCGCAATCCAAAGGCAATTGAGCGCTCGACTCGGGAAAGTGCCCCTTTATGAAGCAGACTTTGTCTGTCCCGACGAGCCATTTGACCTCGTCGATAGACGTATCGGCATATTGGACTCCATGCCGCTGGTCGGCGCCCACCAGATCGGCCGGGCTGAATCCCTCGAACGTGTCGAGCAGGAAAAGCCGCCGCTTGAGGCGTCGTGCGGCAATCGCAAGCACATTGGCCGTGTTTCCCTTGGCCACCCCGAGCTCTACAAAGTCGCCTGGAATGACTTGCTTCTCGATCAGATCGAAGCACAGAGTGAAGAAAAAAAGCCGCGCCTGGTCGAAGATATACTCCGGCTTGCGTTCAATGAAGCCACCCAGGTCGTCGGCCCGGAAGCTGCCTCCGCGAGATAAATATTCCTGATAGTTCTCGGTGTATCGCTGGGGTGGTGCGGCGATCCAAGCGCCGGCCGGCACATGCTCGACCACGTAGCGCTCGAGCGACTCTGAAACCGGCAGCATTCCATGCGCGATCTGCCCGATGAAAGATTGCGCGCTGCCCAGGTGCTCTACTGCCTCCGCTCTCGCGAGCTGAACCTGAGCGAGGTCTGCCACGAGCGCATCGCGCTCGGCCGACGCAGCCTCCAGCTCGGCGCGAACCCTGTCGCGTTCGCCCGCAACGGTCTCTTTCTCTGCTTTTTCCCGCTCCTGCGCCGCTCTCGCCCGATCCCGCTCCGTGATCGCCGCATCCCGTTCCGCCCGCATCGCATCAGCTTGTGCCTGAAGTGCCGCGAACCGCGCGAACCAGGCATCGCGCTCGCGGAGCGCCTGATCGCGCTGCTCGAATGGACGCCTGATCAGCGGCAGCCGCCGATGCAATCGAAACGGCAGCATCATGTCCCCATGCTGTGCAACGACCGAGGGTGGGGCCGGCGGCTCAGCCCACCGAAGCCCGCTTGGCCAGCAAGTCGTGCTGATAGAGCATTCCGACGATGGCCCCCAAATCCGCCAGCGCCACCATATTCGCCCCGTCGCTCGGTGCCCGGTCGGGATCGGGATGGCACTCCATGAACAATGCCGCAACCCCCACCGCCACCGCCGCCCGCGCCAGCACCGGAACGAACTCCCGCTCGCCCCCCGATGAATCCCCCCGGCCCCCCGGCTGCTGCACCGAGTGGGTGGCGTCGAACACCACCGGATAGCCGGTTCGCGCCATGATCGGCAAAGCGCGGAAATCATTCACCAGCGTGTTGTAGCCGAAGCTCGTACCTCGTTCGCAGAGCAGGATGCGCGCGTTGCCGGTGCTCGCGATCTTCGCCGCCACGTGCGCCATGTCCCACGGCGCCAGGAACTGCCCCTTCTTCACGTTCACCGCCCGCCCGGTCCGCCCGGCGGCGAGCAACAGGTCGGTCTGGCGGCACAGGAAAGCCGGGATTTGCAGCACGTCCACCGCCTCCGCGGCCGGGGCGCATTGCTCGGGGCCGTGCACGTCGGTCAGCACGGGCATCCCCGTCCGCTCCCGCACCTCGGCCAGGATCGAAAGCCCCGCCGCCATCCCCACGCCGCGCGAGGCCGTAACCGAGGTGCGGTTCGCCTTGTCGTAGCTCGACTTGTAGATCACCCGCACCCCGGTCGCCTCCTCGACCTGCCGCAAGGCGGCGGCGCACTCCAGCGCGTGGGCGCGGGATTCGATCTGGCAGGGCCCGGCGATCAGCACGAACGGCAGGTGGTTGCCGATCTCGATCCCGCCCACACGCACGACGCGCGGGCCCTCGGCCGCCCCGCTCATACCAGCCGCGCCTGCTTCACCGCTGCCTTGATGAATCCCGCGAACAGCGGGTGCGGGGCAAAGGGCTTGGATTTCAGCTCGGGATGATACTGCACGCCGACGAACCACGGATGATCCGGCCGCTCCACGATCTCGGGCAGCACGCCGTCCGGCGACATGCCGGAGAACCTCAGCCCGGTATCCTCCAGCAACTCGCGGAAATGCACGTTCACCTCGTAGCGGTGGCGGTGCCGCTCTTCGATCCGCGCCGCCCCGCCATAGAGCTCGCGCACCAGGCTCCCTTCGCTCAGCACCGCCGGATAGGCGCCGAGCCGCATCGTGCCGCCCATCTCGCCGCCCGCCACCCGCCGCTCGATCTCGTCGCCGCGCGCCCATTCGGTAAGCAGGCCCACCACGGGGGTCCGGCACGGCCCAAACTCGGTGGAGGAGGCGTCCGCAAGGCCCGCCAGGTTCCGCGCCGCCTCGATCACCGCCATTTGCATCCCGAAGCAGATACCGAAGAACGGCACCTTGCGCTCGCGGGCAAACCGCACCGCCGCGATCTTGCCCTCGCTGCCGCGCTCGCCGAACCCGCCCGGCACCAGGATGCCATGCACCCCCTCCAGCCGCTCCACCGTGTTCGGCTGCTCGAACACTTGACTGTCCACCCAATCCAGCCGCACGGCGATGCGGTTGGCGAGACCCCCGTGCGTCAGGGCCTCGCCGAGCGACTTATAGCTGTCGAGCAGGTTTGTGTACTTGCCCACCACCGCGATCCGCACCTCGCCCTCGGGCGCGCGCAGCGTTTCGACGATCCGCTCCCATCGCTCAAGCGCCGGCCCGGTCTCGGCCGGTAGGCCGAAATGGCGCAGCACCACGCGGTCCATGCCCTCCGCATGGTAGCGCAGCGGCACGGCGTAGATCGTGTCCACATCCAAAGCCGGGATCACCGCCTCGGGCCGCAGATTGCAGAACAACGCAATCTTGCGCCGCTCGCCATCGGGGATTGGCCGGTCGCAGCGGCAGAGCAGCATGTCGGGCTGAATGCCGACGTTCAGGAGTTCCTTCACCGAATGCTGGGTGGGCTTGGTCTTTAGCTCGCCCGCCGACGGGATGAACGGCACCAGGGTCAGGTGCACGAACATCGACCGCTCTTCGGCCAGCTCGTTGCCGAGCTGGCGGATCGCCTCCAGGAACGGCAGGCTCTCGATGTCGCCCACAGTGCCGCCGATCTCGGTCAGCACGAAGTCGAATTCCTGCGTCTCGCGCAGGATCGTCTCCTTGATGGCGTCCGTGATGTGCGGGATCACCTGCACGGTCGCGCCCAGATAATCGCCCCGCCGCTCCTTCGCGATCACCTCGGAATAGATGCGTCCGGTGGTGGCGTTGTCAGCGCGGGTGGCATGGACCCCGGTGAACCGCTCGTAGTGCCCGAGGTCGAGGTCGGTTTCCGCCCCGTCGTCGGTGACAAACACCTCGCCGTGCTGATAGGGGCTCATCGTTCCCGGATCGACATTGAGGTAGGGATCGAGCTTCCTCAGCCGCACCGAATAGCCGCGCGCCTGCAAAAGTGCGCCGAGTGCCGCCGCCGCGATGCCCTTGCCGAGAGAGGAGACCACGCCGCCGGTGATGAATACGAACCGCGTCATGGGCCGTCAGCATAGCGAGCCGAATCGGGCCGGGGGAACCCCGTCCGCCGCCGCCTCACCCATGCCGGCGAGACCGCGCCTAGTGCGGCACTTCCGGCGCCGAGGACGGCGCCGGAGCAACTGGCCCGGGCAAGGCGCGCGGCGGCGGCGCGTTGGGCCGCGGCTGCGCGGGCACGGTGCCCACCTGCCCGGGCGCCGCCGACGACGTCGTCGGCATCGGCGCGTTCAGGATCGAGGCGCCGCCGACGCCGCTGGTCGAATGGTTCAGGATCGCCATCGCGAGCGAGAGGCCCATGAAGATCGTCGCCAGGATCGCGGTCGCGCGGGTCAGCAGGTTGGCCGTCCCCCGGCCGGACATGAACGAGCCCATGCCCTGCGAGGTGCCGACGCCGAGCCCGCCGCCCTCGCTGCGCTGGATCAGCACCACGCCGATCAGGGCAATGGTGACAAAGACATGGATGGCGATCAGGACGTCGTACATGGGCGGCGGCTCTCTACGCCCCCTGGCCGGCGCGGGCAATCGCCAGGAAGTCGGCGGCGACCAGGCTAGCCCCGCCCACCAGCGCGCCACCCACCTCCGGCAGCCCGAGCAGGGAGGCGGCGTTGGCGGGCTTCACCGAGCCACCGTAGAGGATGCGGATGCCGCGCCCGGCCTCGCCGAACTGGCGCAGCAGCTCCTCGCGGATGAAGGCGTGCATCGCCGCGACCTCCGCCTCGGTCGGGGTCTTGCCGGTGCCGATCGCCCACACCGGCTCGTAGGCGATCACGCCGGCGAAGGGCTTGGGCAGGCTCCCTTCGAGTTGCCAGCCGACGGTCTCCGTCTCGCGCCCCGCCATGCGCTGATCTTCGGTCTCGCCCACGCAGACGATCGGGGTCAGACCCGCGGCGACGGCGGCCAGCACCTTCTCGCGCACATGCTCGTCGATCTCGCCATGATCCTGCCGCCGCTCGGAATGGCCGAGGATCACCCACTCCGCCCCGGCATCCTTCAGCATCGGCGCAGACACATCGCCCGTATGCGCGCCGGAGGGCGCCATGTGACAATCCTGCCCGCCCACCGCGACCGAAGAGCCACGCAGCGCCTCGGCAACAGCGGGCAAGGCGAGGAAGGGCGGGCAGACCAGGAGCTCGGCCCCGATCCCCTCGGCGCCCTGGCGCACCGCGCGGGCCAGCGCCGCCGCCTCGCCCAGCAGCTTGTTCATCTTCCAGTTGCCGGCGATGAGCTGGCGCATCCCGTTCCCTCCCCTTTCTCGAAGCTCAGCGCATCCACTGCGCGGTCAACGCGCCGGCCGGTTCATTGCGGCGGGCCTCGTAGATGACGACGCTCTCCAGCACGCGCTCGACATAGTTCCGCGTCTCGTCAAACGGGATCAGCTCGATCCAGTCCACCATGTCGACCCTGCCGGCGCGCGGATCGCCGTTCTGCTCCAGCCATTGCTGCACCCGGCGCGGCCCCGCGTTGTAGGCGGCGATGGCGAGCGGCAACGAGCCGTCGAACCGCGCCAGCATCCCGCGCAGATAGGCCGCGCCCAGCTCCATGTTGCGCGTCGGATCCGCTGTGAGCGCGAGCGCGGTCACGCTGCCGCCCATATGCGCCGCCTCGGCCTGCGCGGTCGCCGGCATCAGTTGCATCAGCCCGCGCGCCCCGGCCGGGCTGACGATGCCGGCATCAAAGCTGCTTTCCTGGCGCATCACCGCCAAGACCACCGCCGGGTCAGGCGGGGGCGGCGGCGGTGCGAACGGCTCGGGCCAGCCGGCGTCCGGCAGCGCATGGCCGGCCGCGCCCATCCGCCGCGCCACCGCGACCGCCGCGTCGGGCAGGCCGAGCGCGAGCCCCAGCCGCGCCGAGAGCGCCTGCACCTTCGGATCGCTGCTCAGTTGCGCGGCGCGCAGCAGAAACGGCCGCGCGCGGCCGAACTCCCCCCAGGCCGAGAGGATCGCCGCCGCCCGGATCAGCTCCCGGCCCGCGAAATCCCAGGCTACCCCGACCGGCGCGGCCGGATCGCTCAGCGCGCGGATGCGCGCAAACAGCGCCGTCTCGTCGGCCCCGGCGGCGCGGGAAGCGAGCTGGCCGTAGAAGGTCAGCGAATAGGCGGCGGCCCTGGCGAAATCGAGCTGCGGATCGCGCCCGGCCGCCGCCTCGGCCAGCCCGAGCCAATAGGCCGCCCGGGCCTGGGTGATCGCGGCGGGGCCGGTCGCGGCCAGGCGCCGGAACGCCGCCGCCGCGCCGGCCGGATCGCCCAGCCGGCGCAGCGCAATGAACCCGGTCAGGAACGCGGCAGCGGCCTGCTGCTCGGCGCCCGTCTGCAGCCGGTCGTCGGCGAGCCACGACGCATCGGCATTGTCGCCGCTCGCCAGCAGGTCGCGCGCGAGTGCGTTGCGCTCGTTCCAGAACGCAGCGCGGTCGGTCTCTGGCGCCGCCCGCTCCGCCGTCTCCCCGCGGGCGCGCCAGAGCGCGACCGCCTCCTGGTCGTCGTTCGCCCGCCGGAGCCAGCGCGCCGCGGCGAGCACCAGCCGCGGCGCCGCCTGTTCGCCCGCCGGCAGCGCCTGATAGGCGGCATAGGCGTCGGCCGCGCCATGCCGCAATGCCAGCAACGCCCGCGCCCCCGGCCGCTCGGCCGGCGCGAGCCGCGCGATCTGCGCTGCCGCCAGCGGGCTGTCGGCCGCCGCCAGATGCTCGAACCGCGCCAGCTCATCCTCGGGCCGCAGCACATTCTTCCATTGCGCGGCGAACTCGGGCGCATCGAGCCCCTCGGCCCAGGCACGCCGCGCATCGCGCTGTGCGGCGTCCGGGTCGGTGCCACGGAGTGCGGCGGCGCAGCGGGCGAGGGCGACCGGAAGAAGCGGCGGACGTGCCGTGCAATCCGCGCGCGCCGCCGCATCATCGACCTCCGCCGTCAGCGCCTCGTCATGGCGGCGCTCCAGGAGGGCGCGGTTCGGCCAGTCGGGATTGGCGGCAAGGAACGCGGCGATCTCGGCGGGGCCGGCGGCGCCCGGCGTCAGCAGCCGCTCATAGAGCACGAGCTTGCGCGCTACCGGATCGGCGTAGTTCGCGGCGAGCGCGTCCGCCTCGGCAAAGCGGGACTCGTGCAGCAGCGCGGGGATGTCAGGGGCGGCCCGGGCGGCGCGCCCGGCCAAGGCGGCGCACAGCAGCAGAATTGGCACGGCGAGGCGCATGGACGCGCTTCTAGCCCCCGCGGCCTTGCGATGCACAGGCCGCGCGCCTAGCTTTCCGCGCTTCATTGGCGGCCGAAGCGGGAGGCAACATGTTCAAGGGATCGATCACGGCGCTGATCACCCCGATGCGCGCCGACGGCTCGGTTGACGAGAAAGCCTATGCTGCGTTCGTGGATTGGCAGATCACCGAGGGCACGACCGCGGTCGTCCCGGTCGGCACCACCGGCGAATCGCCCACCCTCTCCCACGCCGAGCACAAGCGGGTGGTCGAGATCGCCATCGAGGTCGCCAAGGGCCGCGTTCCGGTGATCGCCGGGACGGGCTCGAACAGCACCGAGGAGGCGATCGACCTCACTCGCCACGCCAAGGAAGCGGGCGCCGATGCGGCACTGATCGTCACACCGTACTATAACAAGCCCACCCAGGAGGGGATGTACCTGCACTTCAAGGCGATCGCCGATGCGGTCGATCTGCCGATCATCATCTACAATATTCCGCCGCGCTCGGTGGTCGATATGAGCGTGGAGACGATGGCCCGGCTCGCCAAGCACCGCAACATCATCGGGGTGAAGGACGCGACGGCCAACCTCGCCCGCCCGCTGCACACGCGGCGGGCCTGCGGGGCGGGCTTCGTCCAGCTCTCGGGCGAGGATCACACCGCGCTTGCCTTCCTTGCCGCCGGCGGCGACGGCTGTATCAGCGTCACCGCCAACGTCGCCCCGCGGCTCTGCGCCGATATGCATACGGCCTGGCAGGACGGCCGCGTGACCGAGGCGATCACCATCCAGGACCGGCTGGTGCCGTTGCACGACGCGCTGTTCGCCGAAACGAGCCCCGCCCCGGTGAAATACGCCGCGAGCCTGCTCGGCAAGACCTCGGCCACCTGCCGTCTGCCGCTCGCACCGGTTTCGGAGGCGACGGCGCAGAAGGTCCGCGCCGCGATGACCGAGGTCGGGCTGCTCAACTAGCGTCTGAGTTTAATCACAAGTGGAACGCGGCGCTCATTGTCATCGCGGGCCGCCGCGCAGTGGCGGCGTGGCGATCCAGGGTCGCCGCACCGCGCGGTTCCCCTGGATGGCTTTGTCGCTCGGCTCCTCGCCATGACAAGGCCGGGCGTGTTTCAAACCCGGGCAGATTGGGCGATAGCGTGTCATGCTCGATGCCAAGAAGAAAGGCCTGATCTCGCACGGCATTGCCGCCCAGAATCGCAAGGCCCGCTTCGATTACACGATCAAGCGGACGGTAGAGGCCGGGCTCGTGCTGAAGGGGCCGGAGGTGAAGAGCCTCCGCCTCGGCCGCGCCACGCTCGGCGATGCCTGGGCGGGCGAGCGCGAGGGCGAAATGTGGCTCTTCAACGCCTACATCCCGGAATACCAGGGCGGCGTTCTGTCGCGCTTCGAGCCGCGCGCGCCGCGCAAGCTGCTCCTGAAAAAGAAAGAATTGCGCGACCTCGCCGGCGCGGTCTCGCGCGAGGGGATCACGCTCGTGCCGCTCGACATCCACTTCAACGAGCGCGGCCGCGCCAAGGTGACGCTCGGCATCGCCGAGGGCCGCAAGAAGGCCGACAAGCGCGCCGCCATCGCCGAACGCGACTGGCAGCGCGACAAGGCAAGACTCATGCGCGCGCGGGGATAGGAGGCGCGCTGGAAGGAACTCCTCTCCACCCCTTGCGGGCGAAGAGGGGCGGGAGCGATGGGGCGAACTCCGAAGGTGGGTTTCGGCACGCACCCGCACCGGATCCGCACCGCGCCTCCTAACCATCCATCTCGCTCAAAAAATTATCAGCCGTCGCCCGCGCGATCAGCGACAGCAGCGCTGGGTCGCGCTCGGAGTTCTTGGCCGTAATCGCCTCCATCGGCGCATAGAACTCGTGCGCGTGCGGAACCTGGTGCCTGGCGAAACCTGCGTAATGATCGCGCTTGAGGGCATAGAGTACGCGGATGTCGCGCACCGGCAGAACGAACTGCACCACCGGCTCGCGCAGCATCACCCCCGTCGCCTGCCAGCGCGGGCGCCGGTCCTCGGCGCTCATCGGCGCGAGCAGCCAGGGCACCGGGCAGACCGCGAGCAAGGAGTGAGTGCTGGGAGCGAAGCGCGAGCGTTTGTCGAGCAGGTTCTGCAGCGAGCCGCACGCCTCCACTGCGAAGACATCCACATAAGGCTCCGCAGGGGTACCGCCGAAATTCAGCCACAGGCCATCGGGGAGTGTCCGCAGCCGGTCGCTGCCGGGAAGCTTCAGGAACGGATGGCAGGCGTCCACATCGCCGACCGGCCGGCCCCGTAACAAGGCGTCGGGCCGCCCGGCCCGTTTTCGCAACCCTGGAGGGCGTTGAGGCCAGCTGCGGAGGCGCTCTTTGACCAGATTATCCAGGACCTTGTATCCCATTCTTCTAGTCCCCTGCCACTTTCAGAATTGATACGTCTTTCAACCACAGATGGCATTATGGACCAGGAATACCCGACATACGGAAGTGTTGGGTTGTTTTTTCGCGCTGGATCGAGGTGGAAAAATCAGCGGCGCGGCGGGGCGATGCAACTTTTCCCGCTATGTTCCGGTCGTGATTTCCGAGAAAAGCGCAAGTCGCGTCTGGGGACTTTCGTGAGTCTTTAGAATCCTTTGTCGGATTCTGCTCATTTTTGTTATCAACAGCCTGTGGAAAAATAACCCACGGTGCCGGCCGGCGGCCGGTTTTTCACCTGGCGAAAATGAGGGCGCTACCGCCCGCGGAAAACCGGCTGGCGCTTCTCATTGTAGGCCAGCACGCCCTCGCGCCGGTCCTCGGTATCGACCAGCCGATTATAGGCCTCGATCTCGAACGCCAGGCCCCGCCGCAGGTCCATCTGCAACCCGTGGTGGATCGCCTTCTTGGCCTGCCGGACTGAAAGCGGGGCGTTGTCGCAGATCCGTCCCGCGGTCGCGAACACCCCCGCCATCAGCGCAGCGCGGTCCTCGCACAGCCGATTGACCACCCCCCATTGCAGCGCGTCCTCGGCGCTGAACGGCAGTCCGGTGAGGATGATCTCCTTCGCGCGCGCCTCGCCGACCCGGCGCGCCAAGGTTTGCGTCCCCCCGCCTCCCGGCATGATGCCGAGCGTCACCTCGGTCAGCGCGAACCGCGCCGCACGCACCGCATAGGCGAAATCGCACACGAGCAGCGTCTCCAGCCCGCCCGCATAGGCATGGCCGTTGACGGCCGCGATCACCGGCACCGGCACTTCTAGGAGCGCGTCGCGCCCGCGCTCGAACAGTTCGTGCTGCTGCTGCCACGCCTCCTTGCTCATCCCCTTTCGTTCCTTGAGGTCGCCGCCGGCGCAGAAGATGCGCTCCCCGGCCCCGGTCAGCACCACGCAGCGCACGTCGCCCGGATCGGCAACGAGCCGCGTCCAGAGATCGAGCAAGTCCCGCCCCATCTGCGTGTTCTTGGCATTGCCGGAATCCGGCCGATTCAGCGTCACTAAAAGCAGATGCGGGCGTGGCGTCTCCACCAGCACCGTCTCGTACGGCCCCATCAGCGCGGCTCCAGTCTCGGATGCGGCCCGTCCACCAGCCGCCAGCGTTCCAGCACCGCATCTCGGATCAGGCGGCGCATGATCTTGCCCTGCGGGTTCCGAGCCAATTCGGGCAGGGCGACAAAGGCGCGCGGGTGCTTGTGGCGGGCAAGGTCGGCGAGGGCAGTGCGGGCACGGTCCGGCCAGCCGGGATCCACGGTCTCGGCCACGGCGACGATCACCTCGCCCCAGTATTCCGAGGGCAGCGTCACCACCGCGACCCCCGCCCCCGGGCCGGCGGTGCCGGCCAGCACGCGCTCGATCTCGTCGGGGTGGATTTTGTAGCCGCCCGACTTGATGACATCGGCCATGCGGCCGACCAGGAACAGCCGCCCCTGCGCGTCGAACCGGCCGAGGTCGCCCGTCGCATGGAAACCGTCTGGCGGCAGGGCGTGGAAGCCCGTGCCGTCGATATGGCCGCAATACATGTGCCGCCCGCGCAGGAACACCTCGCCCACTTCGCCGCCCGGCAGCCGCGCGCCGTGCTCGTCGCGGATTTCGATTTCCACCCCGGCGCCGGGCCAGCCGACGCACACGCCTTCGCCTGGATCGGGCTCGGCGTAATAGGCGTCGAGCACGTTCGGCGGCAGCAGCGTGATCGGGTTGTTGATTTCGCTCTTGCCGTAGGTCACGCGGACCACTGGGCCGAAGATCGCCCGCGCCCGCGCATAGACGGCGGGCAGTAGCGGCGCGGTGCCGCAGAAGATGCAGCGCACGTTTGCGAACCGCCGCCCCTCGAAATGGGCGGCGAGCTTCGCCATCACCGTCGGCGGGGCGAAGATGTGATCCACGCTCCCGATCACCCGCTCCACCGCCGGCAGGTCCACCCCGTCCAGCAGCACCACGGCCGCGCCGCGGTCATGGAAGGCGTGCGTAATGATCCCCGCGCCGTGGATGAACGGGGTCATCAGGAGCACGCGCGAGCCCGGCCCCGGCATCGGATCGAGGTGCGCCCGTTGCAGGACATTGCCGATCCAGCGCGCCGCATGGGTGGTGACGATCGCCTTGGGCCGCCCGGTGGTTCCCGAGGTGAAGCCGATCCGTCCCCACGCCGCGCCCGGCACCGGCGGCAGCAGGGCGGGATCGGCCGGTGTCTCCGGCACGTCCTCGACCGCGATCACCTCGTGCCCGAGCCCACGGAACAGCGGGGCCTGCGCTGCGGTCGTCACCACCAGCCGCACCCGGGCCAAGTCGAGGCTGTAGCGCAGCTCCGCCTCGGTATAGCTCGGGCTGAGCCCGGTCTCCGCCGCCCCGGCGAGCCGCAGCGCCTTGGCCGCCCACACGGCGGGGATCGAGTTGCGGATGCAGGTCGCGACTGGGGTTCCCGGCGCGATGCCCCGGTCATGCAGGATCAGCGCGAGCCGCGCCGCCCGCCCCGCTAGCGCGCCCAGCGTGACCGTCTCGGTGCCGTCCGACAGCGCTTCGCCCGACCCGAACTCGGCCACCGTGGCGGCAAGATCGGTACCCCACGGAACGCTCGCCAGCGTCATCGAAAGTCTCCCCTCCTCTTGCGGGAAGGTGTCAGGAGGAGGGGTTCAGGCACGCACAAAACTGGATCTCCTCCCCGATGTCTTGATGTGCTCGGGTGCCGCCCGGCCCCCCTCCCCTGACCCCCTCCCGCAAGGGGGAACTTTTCTCAGCCCGCGTCTTCCGCCTTCACGGGGTTCCGCAGCACGCCGATCCCCGTGACTTCCACCTCGACCGTATCCCCCGGCTTCATCCATAGCGGCGGCTTGCGATAGGCGCCGACGCCGCCCGTGGTGCCGGTCACGATCACGTCGCCCGGCAGGAGCTCGGTGAAGGTCGAACAGTATTCGATCAGCGCCGGAATATCGAAGCAGAGGTCGTCGATCGTCGCGTGCTGCACCTCCTCGCCGTTGAGCCGCGCCATCAGGTGCTGCTTGGTCACGTCGCCCACCTCCTCGGGCGTCACGATCCAGGGCCCGAAGGCGCCCGAGTGCCAGAAATTCTTCCCCGGCGTGAACTGCGCAGAATGGCGCTGGAATTCGCGCACCGAGCCCTCGTTGTAGCAGGAGAAGCCCGCGACCACGCCCATCGCCCGCTCGCGCGGCACGTGGCGACAGCGCGCGCCGATCACCACCGCCAATTCGCCCTCGTAGTCGAGCGTCTCGCTGGCGTTCGGGCGGATGATCGCCTCGCCGTGGCCGACCTGCGAGGAGGGGGTCCGCATGAAGATAATCGGCTTCTTCGGCCGCTCCCGCCCGCCTTCCTCGATATGGGTCACATAATTCAGCCCGACGCAGAGGATCTTGTCGGGATCAGGGATCGGCGGCCGAAACCTGATGTCGGCCAGCCGGTAATCCGGACGGCGCGCCGCCAGCTCGGCGAGCGAGGCCGTGGCCCAGATCGCATAGCGCAGGCTCGGCGCCAGATGGCCGAGATCGACCACGCCTTCGTCCTTCGCGATCCCCCAGCTCGGGGAGCCGTCGGGGCGGCGGAAGCTGAGCAATTTCATGGCGTGTCCTCTCGATTCCTGACCCGCGCCTCGATACGACCGGCCCGGTGCCGCTTCAAGCCGCCGGGATGCTTGCAACCCGCCTGCCGCGCGCCTAGTCTCGAATGTGACCTCTCGTGGGAGTAAGCCCTGATGAAGTCGCTATTCCTGGCCTTCGCGATCCTCGGCGGCCTGATCGGCGCCACGCTGGCGATGACGCACCCGGCCTCCGCGTGCGCGGACACCACCGCCAGTTCCGACAGCACCTATCACGGCACCTGACCGGCCGGCCTAACCGCGCGCCGCGGTAAGCTGCCGCGTGGCGAAGGTCAGCCGTTCCGCCTGCACCACGACCAGGTAGCGCATCAGCGCGAGCGCGAGCGGCGGGTTCTCCCCGCTTAGCCGCTCGAACGAGACGCGGTCGAGCGTGCCGATCACTGCCTCCTCGGCCACTTCCAACGTTGCCGTCCGGGCCGCCCCCAGGAAGAATCCGAGTTCACCCAGAACGGTGTGCCGCTCGTAAACGCGCACTCGCACGCGCGCACCGCCGGTGCCCTCGACGATCACCGCTACCGTCCCGCGCTCCACGAACAGCAGGCTGTCCGCCGGATCGCCTTGTCGGCACAGCACCTCGCCGGCAGCACGCCGCGAACGCTCAAGGTAGCCGGATAGCGCCTCCGCCAGCGCCGGATCGCCGAGCGCGCGCGCAAACCAGCCGCTCTCGCCGCAGGCGGCCGGAATCTCGGCCCGGTGCACCTTCAGAAGGGCGTTCTCCGCCGCTTCCAGCGCCTCATCGATGCTCGCCGCCCGCATCGCCCAGGGCGCCGCCGCGCCGGACAGGAGCGCGGTCGCCTCGCGATCGAGGCCGGACAGGATCAGCCCGATGCCCTCGCTCCGCGCGGCGTTCTGGCTGCGGCTGAAGATCGACACTGCCGAGGAATCGACGCCGATCACCGCGGAGAAATCGAGGATCAGCAGCCGCACCCCTGCGGAAGCGGCGGCGCGCACCTCCTCGTAGAGCTGATAGGCGGAGCCGAAGAAGAAGAAGCCGGCGAGCTCCATCACCAGCGCCTCCGGCCCGTGCCGGGCCAGCACGGCCATCTCGTCCTCGGATCGCTGATGGGTGGAGGGCCATTGATGCACGCCGTAGCGGCGCTCGACGATCCCGAGCCGGCTCATGGTCAGGGCCAGCAGCGCGCACCCGCCGAAGAGCCCGAACAGCAGCGCCGGCAGGAACCCGAACACGGCCGCAAGCGCGATCACGACGACGGTCAGCAGCCACTCCCGCCCGTGCATCTGCCGGCGGCTGGCAATGCCCCAGGTCCAGAACATGCGCCCCCCGAGCATCAGCAGCATCCCGCCGAGCACGAACGGCGGCAGCAGCCCGATCAGCGCCGCGCCGCCCGCCATCGCCAGGAACGTGACCAGCCCCACAACCACGCCGCATGCCCGCCCGGTGCCGCCGGCGTCCCGCGCCACCAGCGTGTAACTGTTGGTGATCAGCCCCGGCGTGCCGCCAACCAGCCCGGCGGCCAGATTGGCCAGGCCTTGCGCTCGAAGCTCATGGTCGAAATCGGCATCGGTCTGAAGGGTCACCTCCAGCCCGGAGGCGGTCAGCAAGGTCGTCAGCACCGCGATCACCGCGATGGGCGCGATCTCCGGCGCGAACCGGGCGATGGCGTGCCAATCGGCCTGTAGCGGCAGACCGGAGAGGATCGGCAATCCGCCCGCCCCGCTGACGGTGGTATGGAACAGCCATCCCATATCCCGCGCCGCCGCGGGAGACACGCCGAGCGCCGAGAGGCTCAGGTGCGCGAGCGCGGTGCCGGCGGCGATCATCACCGGCACGGCGAGCGGATTGCTGGTCCGCCGGGTCACCAGATGGAGCATGGCGGCGAAAAGGACGACCGCCGCCAGCAGCGCCGCGTTGCCGGGATCGAGAAACTCCGGGAGGGTTTCGAGGCTCAACCCCAGCCCGGTCGACATGTGAATCGCACCGGCCATCATCACCATGCCGGTCGCGCCCATGAACCCCGCGATCACCGGGTGCGGCAGGAACCGGATCGCCCGCCCCAACCGGAACACGCCGAGCGCGAGCAGAAGCACCGCCGTGACCAGCGTGGCGAGTCCGATCGCGGCCCGGGCGGTGGCAAGCACCACCGAAGGCGGCTGGCCGACCAACATCGGCGCGATCGCGGCGAGGCCGACCGCCAGCAGCACCGAAATCGCCGAGACAGGCGCGCCGATCGCCACCCGGAAGCTGCTCATCGCCGCGGTCGCGATGGCGGCAATCGCCGAGCCCACGAGCAGGATGCTCACGCCCTCGCCAAGGAAGGGCCGCCAGGGTCCGCTGAAGATCAGCGCCGCGAAGGTCAGGCAGTTGCCGATCGTCACCAGGGCGGCGATCAGCCCGGCCAGCGCGTCCCGCAAAAGTCCGGCCGCGCCTTGCCGCCCACCGCGCGACGGCTGGACCCGTGCTGTTCCGGCCGCTTCCCCCACGGCGGCATCCTGGGCGGAAGCCAGCGCCTTCTCAAGTTCAGGCGCGCCGCGGCTCGCTTCGCAGCCGCCTTGTTTCGGCGAGCTGCCAGCTCGCCAGCGCCGGGGCGCCGATCACAATGTCGCGCGCGCGCCGCAGCAGCGACACGCCGATCGAAAGATGCGCCGGCATCCCGAACAGCTGGCCGATGACGACGTAGGAGACCTCCTGCACCCCGAGCCCGGCCGGCACCAGGAACGCTACCGCGAGTGCGGCCGACAAGAGCGCCTCGATCGCCATACAGGACAGCAACCCGATCTTGCCGCCAAGCAGCCAATAACAGAGCCACACTGTCGCCCCGCCGCCGAGCCAGCCGAGGAAATGCAGCCCCGCCGCCGCGCCGATGCGGCGCGGGGCGCTGAAAACGAGCTCGAACTCGTGCTGCACCGCGTCGGCCTCTTTCTGCGCGCGCCATGCCCAGCGCGCGGCGATCCGCCGGCCGATGGCATGAAAGAGCCGCGCCGAATGCCGCTCGGCCCAGATCAGCGCCACGCCGCCCGCCAGCACTAATCCCACCCCGGCCAGCACCGGCCACAGCGCCGAGCCCTTGGGGTCGCGCGACAGAAGGATCAGCAGGCCGAATAGGATAAACGGGATTTCGCCGATGAACTCGGCGGCGACATCGGCAAGGCTGGAGGCGATCGCCCGCGGCAGGCGCACACCGCCCAGCGCCACGGCGCTCGCACCGAAGGCGATCCCCCCCGCCTCCGAGAAGGGCAGGATGTTCGTGCCGCCCTCGCGCACGAGCCGACCCCAGACGAGAACGTGCCAGCGCCCGCCCGGGCACAGTAGACGCCAGGCGGTCGCCAGCACGACGAACACCAGGAACTGCCAGCCGACGATCAGCGCGAACCCGCCCCAGCCGACCGCGAGCAGAGCGTGCCAAATCTTGCCCGCACCCAGCCAAGCGACGAGCCCCACCGCCAGCCCCACCCCGGCGATCGTGGCCAACAGCGCGGTGCGCTTCACTCGGCGGGCGCCTCGGCGAGCTTCCCGGTCTCGCAGTATTCGTCCACCCGCCGGTAAACCCAGAACCAGGTGATCGCCAGCAACGCTGCCGTGACGACGAAAACGAAGCGGATGCTCACCGCCGCGGCGATGCCGCCGCCAGTGATCGGGCCGAGCGAGTTGCCGAGGAACGTCGCCGAGGCCGTCATTCCGTACACTGTTCCCCGCTGCCCCCGTGGCACCTGCCGCCCGACCAACGCATTGGCGGTCGGCAGGATGCCGCCGATGAAGCACCCCACGCCGAATCGTTCGGCCACGAAGGTCCAGAAACTGTGAGCGAAGGCCTGCGGCAGGGTCATCAGCGCGGCACCCATCAGGGAGATCAGCAGCACGCGCCGGTAGCCGATCACGTCGCTCCGCTTACCGAGGAACGGCGAGGCGAGGACGTCGGCGACGCCCGTCACCGAAAAGGCGACGCCGGCGAGCGTCGCCACCGCCGCGGTGTTGTCGCCACTCAATTCCTGCACGAACAGCGTCACCACCGGCTGCACGGTCCGCACCGCGAACTGGGCCAGCAGCAGCACCACGAACAGCGCCAAGAGCCCCCGCGAGCGGCCGAGCGCCCGCAGCGCGGCGAGGATGCCGAGCTTGCGCGCGGCCCCCTTCGGGCGCGTGAACTGCTCGTGGACGAACAGCGCCACCAGCCCAAGTGCAAGGAAGGTGAAGGCGGCAGTGGCGAAGAACGGCACCCGGTAGCTGCCGGTCAGGTCGGCGATGCCGCCGCCGAGCACCGGCCCCACCAGCCCGCCCACCAATTGCCCCGTGCTCAACCATCCGAGCGCGTAGCCGAGCCGGCTCTCCGGCACCTGGCTCGCAACCAGCGCGATCGAGGCCGCCGAGAAGCCGGCAAACGCGCCCATCAGCAGGCGCGCGCCGAAGAACTGCCACACGTTCTGCGACAGGCCCATGCCGATCGTGAACACGCCGATCGCGAGCGAGGCGCGGATCAGCGCCTGCTTGCGCCCGTACTGGTCGGCGAGCCGCCCCCAGAGCGGCGAGGCGAAGGCGGCGACGAACGGCGTCGCGCCGTTCAGGATGCCCGCCCACAGGTCGATCAGCGCCGCGTCCTTCACGCCGAGATCGGGCAGGAAGAGCGGCATGATCGGGCTCAGGATGGTGAAGGAAAGCGTCATGGTGAACTGGATGCCCACCATCGCCCACATCAGCCGCTGCCAGCTTCCGCCGGACCAGCGCGCGGCCTCTTTCGGGGGCGAGTCCTCCTTCTCCATTGCGCCCACCTAGGAGCGGGGATCAGGACCTGTAAAGCTGCGCCAACCGAAAGTGCGAGGGAGAGGGACGATGGCAGGTATGCTGGACGGCAAGGCAACGCTCATCACCGGCGGAGGGCGCGGAATCGGGCGCGCCACAGCGCTGATCTTCGCCCGCGAGGGCGCCCGCCTCGCTATCGCCGACCTCTCCGAGGATAGCGCGGCCGAGACGGTGGGCCTCATCAACAAGGCGGGCGGCCAGGCCATCGCGCTCTCGGGCGACGTCACCGAGCCCGCGCGCGTCGCCGAGTGGGTCGCCAAGACCGTCGCCGCCTTCGGCCGGCTCGACTGCGCCTTCAACAACGCCGGCATCGCCGGCTATCAGGTCGATGCCATCGGCAAGCTCACCGCCGAATGGTCCGAAGCCGCGTTCGACCGCATGATCGCGGTAAACCTGAAAAGCGTCTGGCTCTGCATGAGGGAGGAGATCATGCAGTTCCAGAAGCAGGGCGGCGGCGGCGCGATCGTCAACACGGGATCGGTCGCTGGCCTGGTCGGCCTGCCCACGTCCTCGGCCTATGTCGCCGCCAAGCACGGCGTGCTCGGCCTCACCAAGACCGCTGCCCTCGAATACGCGACACAGGGCATCCGGGTGAACGCGGTCTGCCCGGGCTACATCCAGACCAAGATGACCGAAGACGTGATGCGCCGGCGCGGCGAGGCGATCATGGCCTCGACCGCGATGCGGCGCATGGGCGAGCCGGAAGAGATCGGCGAGATGGTTGCCTGGCTCGCCTCCGACCGCGCCTCCTACGTCACCGGGGCCTGCTACAACGTGGACGGCGGCTACTTCGCCGCCTGAAGCCGCGCCGCCCGCCCCGGCTGCCAGCCGAGCGCGGCGCGGACGAAGCCCACCGAATAGGCGAGCCGCCAGCGCACCGCGATGAGGCGGGGGCTCGACGCGGGGACCAGGGCGGCCGGGGCGAACAGCGCCGCCACCGCCAGGCGGCGCGGCAGCGCACGCCAGACGCGGCCCGGCTCGCCCACCGCGCGCCGCGTCACCACCGAAGAGGCGCCCTGCCAGAACAGGCGCCGCATCAGCCAGGCCGGGTTGAGCCGCGCCGCCTGGACCTGGTGGCGCACCACCAGCCGCGGCTCATGGCGCGCGCTGTAGCCCAAGCCCTGCAGCCGCCAGGCAAGCTGCACCTCCTCGTCGGAAAGCAGCGCCGTGCCGTAGCGGCCGATCGTATCCAGGAACCCGCCCGCCGCCATCAGCGCCGGCCGGTGCACCACCATGTTGGCCGCATAGGGCTCAAGCCCTTTCGGCATCCCAGGCGCGCGATATTCGCCAGCCTCGGCGCACTCGATCAGCGACAGCACACCGATAAGCCGCCCCGGCCACCAGCGCGGCAGCGGCGCCTCCCACAGGGGCAAGATGCGCCCGCCGAACAGCGCCGGCGGCGCCGGCCGAGCAATGACGTCCAGGATCGTCTCGGCCCAGTCCGCCGATGCGATTGCATCGTCGTCCAGATAGGCGATCCAATCGGACCGCGCCGCGGCGGCGCCTTCGTTGCGGGCGAAGCTGATGCCCGGTCGCTCCAGCCGGAGCAGGCGCGCATTCGGCATCCCGGCCACGAGGCGCGCCATCTCCCCGGCGGCGATCGGCGCCGAGGCGCTGTCCACAACCAGAATCTCGAACCGATGCGGGCCGACCGTCTGCAACCGCAGCGCGGCGAGACAGTCGACCAAATAGCGCGGCCGGTCGCGCGTGCAGACGCAGACGGTCAGAAGAGGCGCGGGTCGATCCTGCATCCCGGCAGGATCACCCGGAATCCCTTTCCGTCAGGTTTACGCGCACAGCCTCCCCCCTCCCCTTGCGGGAGGGGGTAAGGTGAGGCGGTCGAAGCGGGCTGGCGAACCCCCTACGCCCAATGCCCCGCGACCCAAACCCCGCGCCACCAGTGCGCCGGCACCCAGACGCGCCGCGGCGGCGGCGGCACGTAGTAAACCGGCGGCGGCGGCGCGTAATACACCGGCGGCGGCGGATAATAGACCGGGGGCGGCGCCACTACGACAGGCGGCAGGGCGATTCCCACCCCCCACCGCACCCACGCCTTCGCGCTGCCGGGAGCGGCCATCACGCCGGCACCAGCCAGCGAGAGCCCTAGCGCTGCGGCAGCCAACTTCTTCCCGAGGACCATGTCGGCGTCTCCGTTCTTGCTGTTCCCGCCTGCGCCTTTACATAGCGCGCCGATGTAACCGGCAAGTATCAAGATTTTGTTCTGCCCTTACCCGGTGCGCTGATGCGCGCCGACCTCTCCCGCCGAGCGGGCGGGCCGCGCAGCGCCCCAGGCGAGGGCGTGCACTCCGGTCAATCCGCCGCCAGCCGTTGCGGCTCCACCATCCGCTCCGCCGCCTGCAAATCGACTGACAGCAGCCGGGAAACCCCCCGCTCCTGCATTGTCACGCCATAGAGCCGGTCCATCCGCGCCATCGTCAGCGGGCTGTGCGTCACCACCAGGAACCGCGTCCCGGTCTCGCGCACCATGTCGTCCAGCAGCGCGCAGAACCGCTCCACGTTCACGTCGTCGAGCGGCGCGTCCACTTCATCGAGCACGCAGATCGGCGCCGGATTGCAGCGGAACACCGCGAAGATCAGCGAGAGCGCGGTCAAGGCCTGCTCGCCGCCCGAGAGGAGGCTGAGCGTGGCGAGCTTCTTGCCCGGCGGCTGGGCGTAAATCTCGAGCCCCGCCTCCAGCGGGTCATCCGACCCGACCAAGGCGAGATGCGCCCGCCCGCCGCCGAACATCCGCGCGAACAGGGCCTGGAATTGCCGGTCCACCTCTTCGAACACGAGCGACAGCCGCTCGCGCCCCTCCCGGTTCAGGTGCCCGATGGAGCCGCGGAGCTTGGCAATCGCGGTGCCGATCTCGGCCCGCTCGGCCTCGATGGCGGCGATCTGCCTCTCCACCTCCTCGGCCTCGATATCGGCCCGCAGGTTCACCGGACCCATCCCGTCCCGCTCTTTCAGAAGCCGCTCCAGCTTGCGGCGGCCGGCCTCCTCCTCTTCTGCCCCGCAGGGTTCGGGCGGCTCTGGCAGCGCGGGGTTCGGCCCCAGCCGCTCCAGCACCCGTTCGGCGACGAGGCCCCACGCATGGTCGGCCCGCTGTGCCTCGGCCTCAGCGCGGATCGCCGCCTCGCGCGCCTCGGCCTGCGCCGCTTCGGCCGCCCGCGCCGCCCGCTCGGCACCTTCCGACGCCTCCGTCGCGGACGACAGCGCCTCGGCGGCGCGCCGGTGCGAATCGCGGGCGGCCAGCAGAACCGATTCCGCCGCGGCCCGCGCCGCGGCCGCGCGCCCCGGCGCCTCGGCGAGCGGCCCCCGCTCCGCTGCCGCCTCGGCGAGCCGTGCCCTCAGATCGGTCAGCCGGCCCGCCGCATCGGCGGCGCGCTGACGCCAATCCTCGAGTTCCCGCGCGATCGCTTCGAGCCGCATGAGCCGCCCCGCCTGCTCGCGCGCCAGGGCCTCGGCCGCGCTCCGCGCCGCGCCCTCCGCCGCCCGTGCCCGCGCCAGCGCGCCCCGCGTCTCCTCAACGGCGGTCCGCAGCACCGCAAGATCAGGCAGCCCTACCTGCGCCTGCCGCGCCTCGGCAAGTGCCTCGGTTGCCTCCTCACGCTCGGGGGCGAGCGCGGCGACCTGCTGCTCGGCGGCGGCGAGCCGCGCCGCCGCGCTTTCGGCCTGCGCCTTCAGCTGCGCGGCTTCGTGGCGCGCCCGATCGAGCCGCTGCTCCGCCTCCCGCCGCGCCGCCCTTGCGGCCTGCTCGGCTTCCTGCGCCGCGCGTTCTCGCGCCTCCGCCGCGCTCCGCTCCGCCAGGGCCTCGGTCGCCTCTTCCTCGCCCCGGGCCAGTTCGCCCTTGAGGCCGGTCAGACGGTTGCGCTGCTGCAAGCGAACGGCGGCCGCGGTCGGCGTGCCGGCCCGGATCGCATACCCGTCCCAGCGCCACACCGCGCCCTTCGAGGACACCAGCACCTGCCCCGGACGCAGCGCCGCCTGCGCCGCGTCGCCGGCTGCCTCGTCCTCGACCAGTCCGGTCTGCGACAGGACGCGCGCCAGCGCCGCCGGCCCCTGGACCAGATCGGCCAGCCTCCGCGCGCCCTGCGGCAGTTCGGGCACCGGATCGAGCGGCGGCAGTTCGCGCCAATGGCGCGGCGCATCGGGATCGGCGGCCGAGGACAGCTCCTCGCCCAAAGCCGCCCCGAGCGCGGCCTCCAGCCCCGGCGGCACGGTCAGCCCATCGATCATCGGCGGCCATCGTTCGCCGTCCTTCACCGCCAGCACCTCGGCAAGCGCCCGCGCCTCGGCCGCGAGCTTCGCCCGCGCCGCCTCGGCCGCGGCGAGGCGCGCGCGCGCCTCGGCGAGCGCCGCCTGCGCGGCGGGCCGGGCGTGCTCGGCCGCTTCCTGCGCCGCTCGCGCCGCTTCGGCCGCCTGTTCCGCCGCCACCCGCTCCGCCTCCGCGGCATCGAGCCGCGCCGGATCGACGATTTGCGCGCGCAGCCGGTCGCGTTCGGCGTTCGCCCTGGCGAGCCCATCCTCGGCCCGGCGCGCCCGCGCCTCGGCCTGCGCCAGCATCTGCGCCGCCGCCTGCGCCCGCGCCGCCGCCTCCGCCGCCGCCTCGGTGGCCCGGTTGGCCGCCTGCTCCGCCTCCCGCGCCGCCTCGGCGGTCGCCAGCGCCTCCGCCTGGGCGGCCTCCGCCCGTGCCGGATGCGCCTCAGCGGCCTGCGCCAGCCGCGCCCGCTCGGCCTCCAGCCTCGCCTCGGCATCGGCGGCGTCGCGCCCGGCCTGCTCGGCATGGGCGATGTCGCGCCCGAGCTGATCGAGCCGCCGTTCCAGCTCCGCCAGCGCCGATCTTGCCCGCGCCTCGTCGGCCGCGAGCTGCTCGCCCGCCACCCGCGCCCGTTCCAGCGCGGTCCGCGCCTCCGCCTCGGTCTCGCGCAAGGCCGGCAGCCCCGCCACCAGCTCGTCGGCACGGGTGCGCGCGCCTCGCGCCGCCTCGGCCGAGACGCCGGCCGCCTCGCGCGCCGCGGCGAGCGCCGCATGGGCGGCGACGCGGGTCCGCTCGGCCAATGCAAGCTGGATCGCCAGGAGCTCCGATTCCACCGCCCGGATCGCCCCGGAGAGGTTGCGGTAGCGGCTCGCCTGCCGCGCCTGCCGCTTGAGGCCCGCAAGCTGCGCCTCCAGTTGCCCCTTGGCGTCCTCGGCCCGCGCCAGGTTGGCCTCGGCCTGGCGCAGCTTCAGCTCCGCCTCGTGGCGCCGCGCGTGCAGCCCGGTGATGCCGGCCGCCTCCTCCAGCACCGTCCGCCGCTCCTCCGGCCGCGCCGCAACGAGCGCCCCGACCCGACCCTGGCTCACCATCGCCGAGGCCCGCGCGCCCGAGGCGAGGTCGGCGAACAAGGTTTGCACGTCGCGCGCCCGCACCTCGCGCCCGTTCACCCGGTATTCGCTGCCCGAGCCGCGCTCGATGCGGCGCAGGATCTCGATCTCGTCCAGTTCGCTGAACGGCGGCGGCGCCACGCCCGCCGCCCCCTGGAGCAGGAGCGCCACCTCCGCGATATTGCGGGAGGGCCGCGCCGTGGTGCCGGCGAAGATCACGTCGTCCATCTCGCCGCCGCGCAGGCTGCGCGCGCTCGTCTCGCCCATGCCCCAGCGCAGCGCCTCGACCACGTTCGATTTGCCGCAGCCGTTCGGCCCGACGATGCCGGTCAGTCCCGGCAGGATTTCGACCTGCGTTGCCTCGGCGAAGCTCTTGAAGCCGACGATCCGAAGGCGTGCGAAGCTGACCGGCAAATCGCTGATTCCTCAGGCGTTCGGAATGAGTTTCGCGAACTCGTCGTAGCTCATCTCGCCTTCCTTCTTGACCCCGTTGATCAGGAAGGTCGGCGTGGAGTTGATGTTGTATTTGTCCTCCGCCGCCTTCTGCTCGGCCAGGATCCAGTCGCGCAGCGCCGCGTCGTTCCAGGCGGCGTCGAATGTCGCTTTGTTCATCCCCGCCAGCAGCGCCATCTTCTCGATCTCGGCCTGGGGGTCGGCGGCGCCGAACGCCCAGCGGTCCTGAGTGGCGAACATCGCCGACAGGAAGCGCGAGTACTGCGTGGGCGGCAGCGCGCGTGCCACCATCTCGGCCTGCAAGGCCACCCGGTCGAGCGGGAAGTCGCGGAACTCCCAGCGCACCTTGCCGGTCTTGATCAGATTTTCCTCGATCTGGTGGAAGGTCTCGCTAGCGAACCGGGCGCAATGGGTGCAGGTGAGGCTGAAGAACTCCACCACCTCGGTCGGCGCCTTGGGATCGCCCAGTGTGCGCGGCGTTTCCCACGATTTTGTCTGTTCCGGGGTCGCGCTCTGGGCACGCGCGAGCGCGGGCGCGAGCAGGGTCGCGGCGGCGGCTTGCACCAGGGTGCGGCGGCGAATCGGCATCGAAAACCTCCGGCTTTGGGACGCTAAGCGGGCTTTCCGCGCCGCGTCGAGGGAAGATCGTGGGCGAGAACGGCCTCGCCGAGCGCGCGTAGCGCCGCGCGCACCGGCCCCTCCGGCAGCCCCGCCACCGCCCGCTCCGCCCGCTCGCGCGCCCGCGCCGGCACCGGCCGGGGCGGAGCGGGCGCGGGACCGGCGGGCGGGCGCTGAACGAGCCGCAGCCGCTGCGCGGCGCGGCTGCCGAGATGGGCGTTCACCCGCTCCAGGACTTGCGGCGCGACGTGCTGCAATTCGAGCGCCACCGGGCCGGGACAGGCGAGGGTCAGCGTGCCCTGCACGAGCTTCACCGGCCGCGTGACCGAAGCCAGCGCCGGCCCGATCACCGCCTCCCAGTCCGCCGCCAGCGCCCCGAGTGCGGGACCATGCGCGCGCAAGGCCGGGCGCGTGATCGCGGGCAGCAGCGCCGAAACCGGCCGCGGCCCGTAGACATGCCGCATGGCGGATGGTTCACCGCCTCCCGTGCCGCCACCCACGCCGCCCGCCTCCTGCGCCGATCTGCTGGCCTGGTACGACCGCCACCGCCGGGTTCTCCCGTGGCGCGCCGCGCCGGGCGAAGCGCCCGATCCCTACCGGGTCTGGCTCAGCGAGATCATGCTCCAGCAAACCACGGTCGGCGCCGTGCTAGCCTATTTCGAGCGGTTCGTCAGGCGGTTCCCGACGTTGAACGCGCTCGCCGCGGCGCCCATCGAGGACGTGCTCGCCGCCTGGGCCGGCCTCGGCTACTACGCTCGCGCCCGCAACCTGCATGAATGCGCCCGCGTGGTCGCCGCCGCGGGCAGCTTTCCGCGCGATCCCGGGGCGTTGCGGCGGCTTCCCGGCATCGGCCCCTACACCGCCGCCGCCATCGCCGCGATCGCCTTCGGCGTCCCGGGCGTCCCGGTGGACGGCAACGTGGAACGGGTGCTTTGCCGCGTCCTTGCGATCCGCACGCCCCTGCCCGCCGCCAAGACGGAAATCCGCGCCGCCGCCTCTGCCCTGGCCGCCGATCCGGAAGCAGCCGCCCGCCCGGGCGACTTCGCGCAAGCGCTGTTCGACCTCGGGGCCACGGTCTGCACCCCGGCCGCGCCCGCCTGCGCCCTTTGCCCATGGCGTGAGCCCTGCGCCGCCCGCCGTCTGGGGCTCCAATCGGAACTGCCCCGCCGCGCCGCCAAGCCCGATCGCCCGCTCCGCCACGGCGCCGCGTTCTGGCTCACCGACGCCGCCGGCCGCGTCCTGCTCCGCCGCCGCCCATCATCCGGCCTTTTGGGCGGCATGACCGAGTTGCCAGGGACCGACTGGCGCCCCGCCCCCTTCTCCCGCGCCGAGGCGCTGGCCGCCGCGCCCATGCCCGCCGAGTGGCGCGAGGCGGGCGAGGTCCGCCACGGCTTCACCCATTTCGCCGTGTGCCTCGCCGTCTATGCCGCCCGCGTGCCCCGGATCGAGGCGGACGGGTTCCTGCATCCCGCCGCCGACCTCGAGGCGGCCGGCCTCCCCTCGCTCATGCGGAAATGCGCCCGCCAGGGCGCCGCCCGGGTGCACATCTGACCCGTTCGGCGCCCTCCGGGGTGTACACCTGACGCCGCCACCGGCAGCCGAAATGTCAACTTGCCACAATCGGCGGCCGGCAAATGCACACTCGGCCCCGCTCGCGCCCCGTCAGGTGTACGCCTGAGAGTCCCCCGGGGGCGGGTTCTCATCCCGCCCCGCTATTCCCCGCGCTCGCGACGGTGGTCGCCGCCGGCGGCGCCGTGCGGAGCAACGGATCGGCCGCCGTCCGCAGCGCCTTGTCGATCGCGTTCACCGCGTAATCGGCGACCGGTCCGGCCGCGAGCCCGCCGGCGAGCCAGCCCTTCAGCGCGCCGGCGAACCCGGTATCCGCCTCGATCTCGGCGATGCGCGCGACCCGGGCGCGGATCGGCTCGCGCAGCGTCGCGGGATCGAGCGCGTTCACCGGCCACGGCGCCACGCCCTGATCGGCATCGGCATCCCCATAGAGCGGGATCAGCGGCAGGAAGCCAGGCGGCGCGAAGGCGCGGAACCGGCTCGCGTCGACGCCGGTCCACATGCCCTGGAACACGTCGGCATCCTCCGGCAGCACGAAGGTGGCGCGCAGGAAATCCTGGCAGTTCTTCCGCCCGAGCAGGAAATCGTGCCGCATGAAATCGGCGCAGGCGAAGCCGACGAACGCGCCGAGCCCCGCACTCGCGATCGCGTCCCCGCCCGTCAGCGTCTTGTCAATGGACTCCCGCCGCGCCGTCACCATGAAGCGGCTGTAAACATCGGGCGCGGCGGCGAGCAGCAGGTCGCTCGAATCATAGCGCGTCTGCTGGATCATCCCCGTCACCAGCCCGCCCGCGAGCGCGATCATCGAACCGGCGCGCTCCGGCCCGAGCGGCGCCGCGCCGGCGAACGGATCGACCAGCAGCACCGCGCGGTTGGCCTCTTTCCCGCCGCGCGGATTGCGCCCGAGCACGCCGCTCAGCGCGGTGCGCGCGAGCTCGATCGGCTCGTTGTCGGTCGCCCCGCCATCGACGCAGGCAAACTGATAGGGATCTTCGGGGATTTCGCTCCAGTCCGGGCGCAGCGGCACCACACTCATCGTGCCGTCCTCCTGCGGCACCAGCGCGACCCGGTAGTAGTAGTCCGCAACCGGCCGCGTCAGCATCCGCGCCGGCAGGCCGAGCGGAAAGGCCGAGGTCGCGCGCGCGAACAGGCTGAAATCCGTCCAGTCCGTCTCCCGCGCCGCGCCGAGCGGCGCGAAGCCGAGCGCCCATTCGTCGGGCCGCAGCGCATCGAACGCCATGCCAGGATAACAGACGCCGACTCGCACATGATCGGCGTGATCGACGAAAGTCTGGAACAAGCCATCGCCGAAATCGGTGCGATACGGCACGCCGCGCAGATTGGTTACGGTCAGGATCACATGCAGCGGGTCGATCCGCTCCGCACTCGCGCCGAGCGGACGCCCCACCCAGTCCCGCCGCACCGGGCTGCCGCGCGCGAATGCCGCGGCGAAGGCGGCGGCGTTGTCGATCGGCGCGCCGCTGAGCAGCGAGGGAACGGTGCTGGCGAGGTCGCTCGTTTCCAGCATCGCGCGCAGGCCCGTAGCGCCGCCCGCGCCATGGATTTGCGCGGTCCAGGTATCGAAGAACGGATTGCCGCTGCCGCCGGCGTCCATCGCCGAATCGGCGCTGAAATGCGGAAAGTTGTAAGCAAGGGCACGGGCCAGCACCGCCGCGTTCACCCCGCCGCCCGAGGTGCCGGCCACCACCCGCAGCGCCACCTTGTGCCGGGGCACCTTCTGGCCCGCTGCTCGTGCCGCCGACCAGCAATCCATCGCCTGCACGAGAAAGTCGAGCACGCCCGCGGTGTAGGCGCCCGCCGAAACCGTGCCCCCCAGCACCAGCGCCAGCTCGAACATGTTGGGCAGCGGATCGAGCGAGGTGGTTGCGACCTTGATGATGTCGGAATCGCTCGGCCGGGCCATGGCGGCGTCCCTCCTCGTTGGGCGTCACCAGCAGCCTAATGCCCGACTACCATCATTGCGAGGTCCGCGTGAGCGGCGCTCGCAATGACGCCCTCTTTGCGCCGACTGTCCCTTTTTGCATCGGCGCCCGTGCATGGACGGCGCACGAGGCGCTCACCCGGCGCGGAAGCAAACGTCAGGAAAACTTCAATTCCCCATCGATTGAACCGCCCCGAACCCCACGCTCTCCGCGCCGAGCTGCAATTGCAGCCCGTTCGTGCTGCTGCTTGTCGTACCCGTCACCGTACCCCCGACCGTGAACGGCACCGGCGCCGTATTGCCGTTCGCGCCTGCCCCGTACACCGAGATCTGGTAGGCGCCGTCCGGCAACTGCGTGCCGGCGTCCGTCTGCCCGTTCCACGTCCACGTATTCGCGCCGGCCTGCCCGCTGACGATCGCCGTTTTCACCACTGTGCCCGCGGCATTGGCGATGGCGATCGCCACCGGCTCGGCCGCAGCGAGCGTGAACCGCACCGATCCCTGCCCGTTCTGCAGCGGGATCTGGCTCGATTGCACCTGCACCTGTTTGCCGGTCATCGCCGCCGCCTGCATCAGCTCGCCCGACTGCGTAAGCTGGATAAGCTGCGTCAGGCTATTGTTGGTGCTGATCTGCTGCTCGACGCCCGAGAACTCCACCAGCTCTTGGGTGAACTGGTTGGAATCGAGCGGGCTGGTAGGGTCCTGGTTCTGCAACTGCGTCATCAGCATCCCAAGGAAATCCTGGAAATTGCCGGAAAGCGCCGTCAGAGCGTTCTGCGACGCCTGCTGCGAAGACGTTGCGCCTGACGCGGAACTCGCCGCGCCCGCGCTCGATTGCGTGCTCGCATTCTGCGCCACCGCACTTTCCGCCGCCGCCAGCGCCGATTGCTGCGCGGCCACGCTCGCCAGACTCATCGCCCTCTCCTCATGCCGTAATGTCCAGCCCGGGCCTCGGGGCGAGCGCGACGGCGGCGGCCGGAACGCCCTCCTCCGCCTCCGCCCCGGATTGGGTCGCGAACGCAACCGGCACGCGCTGCGCCGCTGCACCGCCGCCGCGGTTCTCGCTCCCGCCGCTCGCCCATTGCGTGCCGAGCTGCACGCTGACGCTGCGCCCCTCCGGCGCCACGCCCGCCTGATCGAGCGCGCGATGCAGCGCCGCCGCATCGTGGCGCAGCAGGTCGAGCGTGGCGGGCCGCTCGACATTGACCTGCACATTCGTCCCGCCGCCGCTTGCAGCGAGCCGCACCTCGACCCGCCCGAGCTCCGGCGGATCGAGCCGCACGATCACGCTGTGCCCCGCCGCGCCGCCCTGCTGAACGAGCAGCGCCACCGGCCGCGCCACCTGCACCGCTACCGCCGGCGCGCTCGCCGGCGCCGCCTGACGCACGGCGGCCGGCGCCGCTAGGGCGCGCACGCCTTCATGCACCGGCACCGGCAGTGGTGCCGCAGACGCCGGCATGTTCGCATCGCCAGGGGTCTGCGCCCCCGCAGGCTGCGCGGACGTCTCGCTCTTGGCCGGCGAAGGGTTCGGCCCGGCCGCTTGCCCCACCGCCCCTTGCACCGGCGCCGCACGCGCCGCCTCGGGGGCGGCTCGCTCTGCGGCTGGCGCATCCGCGGAGGGCGGATGGAGTGACGCGCAATCCGCCGCTGGGGTAACAGGCGGAGCGGCGAGCGACACAGCTTGCGGCGGCGCATCGGCAACCGGCGCCGGCGGCGCGGCGTGCACTTGTGCCGGCATGTTCGTCGCCTTCGCCGCGCCCCGGTCCCCGCGCCCGGCCCTCTCCGCCGGCTGATCCGCCTTTTTCACGCCGGCGCGCGGTGCCCGGCCATCCGGTATCTTCTCCGGCGCAACCGGCTCCGGCGGCTGCGCGTCCGCCGCGGTCGCCGCATCGGCCGGCGGCGCCCCGCCCGCACCGTCCGGCGCGGCCGCTTCCGATAGCGCGGTCTCGAAACAAGGCGCGTCGGCAAGCAGCATCGCCGCCGCCTCCTGCGGCACAAGCCTCACCGGCCCCATCGCGGCAACGGCGCTCGCGTTCATGCCAGCGCGGCTGCAAGCGCCTTGCCAGCCCATCTCGTCATGCCGGCGCAGGCGGGAACGCCTGAACCAGACCGCACGGCCCCGCGTCAGAGGGCGTATTTTTTTCGCCTTCGCGGCATGGGTTCCCGCTTTCGCCGGAATGGCGGAGGAGATGGAACCACGCCACCCGGCAACTCTTGCCCGGCAACCGCTTCCCCCCGCCGCCGCAGAAATCCCCGAAAACCGCGCATCCGCGCTGGCACGCTTTCTGCGCCGGGGCTGCCGAACGCTTCGCGCATGGAGCCGCCGATGTCCTTGTTCAGCGCCCTCAACACCTCGGTCAGCGGCCTGACCGCGCAATCCGCCGCCTTCGCCAACATCAGCGACAACGTCGCCAACAGCCAGTCCGACGGCTACAAGGCGGTCGATACGAGCTTCATCGACTACCTCACCACCAGCACGCCGACCGAGAACGAGCCGGGCGCCGTGGTCACGCGCCCCGACTACACGAACACGGTGCAGGGCACGATCTCGCAAAGCTCCGATCCGCTCGCGCTCGCGATCTCCGGTCAGGGCTTCTTCGCCGTCTCGGTGCCAAGCGGCGTGCAAAGCGGCAGCGGCGCGCCGGTCTTCAATCCCCAGACCTATTACACGCGGCTCGGCGACTTCACGCTCGACAAGAACGGCTATCTCGTGAACAGCGGCGGCGCCTATCTGCAAGGCTGGTCCGTCAACCCGCAGACCGGCGCGGTCAACCAATCGGCTCTCGGCCCGATCCAGATCAACGAAACCCAGTTCAACCCGGTGCCGACGGCGAACGTCACGCTGTCGGCCAACCTGCCCACCAGCGGCGGCGCCGGCCCCTTCTCCTCGCAGGTCGATGTCTACGACGCGCTCGGCAACCAGCACACGCTGACCTTGAGCTGGACCCCCAACGCGGCGGCCAATTCCTGGACGCTGAACATCTACCAGGACGCCAGCCCCAACCCCACGGCCACCGCCACAGTCGATTTCGGCACCAACGGCGTCGCCGCCGGCACGATCGGCGACATGAGCACCGCAACGCCCGGCGCCGCGGCCAGCGCGTTCGCGGCCGGCGCCTCTGCCACCCTAAGCTTCAGCGCCAATTTCGGCCAGGGCGCGCAGCCGATCACGCTCGATCTCGGCAATTACGGCGAGGCGACGGGGGTGACGCAGTACGCATCGAGCTCCTACAGCCTCCGCACCCTGAGCCAGGACGGCGTGCCGCCCGGCAGCTTCACCGGCCTGACGATGAGCAACACCGGCGACGTGGTGGCCAATTACAACAACGGCCAGTCGCAGGTGGTCGCGCAGGTACCGGTCATCACCTTCGCCAACGCCGATGCGCTGCAGCGGCAGAATGCGCAGCAGTTCACCGCCACCAACGAATCCGGTCCCGCCATCGCGCAGACGCAGAACACCAACGGCGCCGGCTCGCTCGTCACCTCCTCGGTGGAGGGCTCGAACGTCGATATCGCAAGCGAGTTCAGCAAGCTGATCGTCGCGCAGGAGGCCTACAGCGCCAACGCCAAGCTGATCACCAGCGCCGACAACATGCTGCAAGTCACTATAAACATGAAGACGTAAGGCGGGTAGCGGGTGCACGCCTTTTCACCGTCATTGCGAGGACGCCCGCGCAGCGTGCGGACGAAGCAATCCAGGGCCGCGGCACTGTGCTACACCCTTGGGTTGTTTCGCGCCGCTGATGCGGCGCTCGCAAGGACGCGCGTTGGGCACGGCAGCACATGACCCTTGCCTCCGCCCTCTCCATCGCCGACAGCGGCCTCACGGCGATCAACGCCCAGTTCGCGCTCGTTTCCCACAACGTCGCCAACGCCTCCACGCCGGGCTACGCCGCCGAGACCTCCGCGGACCAAGCCGTCACGGCGGGCGGCCAAGGCATGGGCGTGATCGCCCAGCCCGCGCAGCGCGCCACCGACACGGCGCTGCAAGCGAGCCTCTTGCAGCAGAACGGCATCGCCGCCGGCCTGCAAACCACCGCCAACGCGCTCGCCGCGATCGCCGCCACGCAAGGCACGCCGGGCCAGGGCGGCGATCTCGCCTCCATGCTCGGCGCCTTGCAGGACAGTTTCTCCACCCTGCTCGACGACCCCTCCAGCCAGCCGCAGCAGCACGCGGTGCTGCAAGCGGCCGGGAACCTTGCCACCTCGCTCAACGCGCTCTCGGCGTCGGTGACAGAGCAGCGGCAGGCGGCGCAGGACGCGCTCGTCTCCGGCGTCGCCGCCGTCAACCAGGATCTGACGACGATCGGCAATCTTTCCGATCAGATCATGCAGGCAAAGTCGCAGGGCCAGAGTACCGCGGACCTCGAGAACCAGCGCGACGCCGCCATCTCCGACCTCTCGCAATATCTCGCCGTGACGGTGCTGCCGCAGGCGAACGGCGACGTGGTGCTGACGACCGAGGGCGGCGTGCAGCTCCCGATCCATGGCGCCGCCGCGCCGCTCTCAATCGCCAGCGCCGCCGCCGGCCCCGGCGCCTATTATCCCGGCGGCGGACTGCCCGGCATCATGCTGAACGGCACCGACGTCACCGCCGCGCTGACGGGCGGGAAGCTCGCCGCCAACGTCGCGCTGCGCGACACGGCGCTGCCCACCTACCAGGCCGAGCTCGACGAATTCGCGCAGAACCTCTCCGCCGGCTTCGCCGCGCAAGGGCTGCCGCTGTTCACCAACGCCGCCGGCGCGGTGCCCGCCGGCGGCGGCATGCCGGTGCAATCGGGTTATGTCGGATATGCCGCCGCGATCGAGGTGAACCCGCAGATCGCCGCGAACCCGAATGCGGTGCGTGACGGGTTTCCCTCGCAGAACGCCTCCGGGCTCGCCGGCTTCAACAGCGTCATTACCAATGTCCTGCAAAGCGTGCTCGGCGACGCCCCGGTCGACGGCGGCCACGTCGCCGGCCTCGGCCCCGCCGGCACGCTCAATGCATCCTTCGCCCAACCTGCGACGCTCGCCGATTTCGCCACCGCGATCTTGGGCGGCGAGGCGGCCGACAGCGCCGCCGCCGCGTCCCAGCTCAGCAGCGCGCAGGCGCTGCAAAGCGGCCTGCAATCCAAGCTCGCCTCGGCAACCGGCGTCAACATGGATACCGAGATGTCCAGCATGATCGCCCTGCAAAACGCCTACGCCGCAAATGCCAAGATCATCGGCGCCCTGCAGGCGATGTATGGCGACGTGCTCAACATGGTCGTGCAGCCATAATGTCCGGCGCCGTCGATACCGGCTCCTACGGGCTCCTGTCGGCGCTGATCGCCGACAGCCAACAGACCCGCGCCGAGCTCAACAAGCTGACCACGCAGGTGAGCGACGGCCTGGTGGCCCCCACCTATGACGGGCTCGGCGCGGCGGCGTCCGTGCCGCTGTCGCTCGCCCCGCAGGTCGCCGACCTCACCACCTGGCAGAACAACATCGCCTCGGCGAGCGCCGTGCAGCAGGCGACGCAGACGGCGATGACGGCGCTCCAGCAGATCGCCTCGAATTTTTACTCCCAGGTGCAAAACCTGAACAATCTCAACGCCGCGGAGATCGACTCGCTCGCCGGCAGCGCGCAGGACGCGCTCAAGCAGGTGGCGTCGCTGCTCGATACGCAAGTGGGCGGGGTGTACGTGTTCGGCGGCGCCGATTCGGCCAATCCGCCGCTGCCACAGCCCGACAACATACTTGCCTCGGGCTTCTATACGCAGATCGCCGCCGCCGTCGGCAATCTTGGCGCCGCCGGCGGCCCCGCCACCGCGGCCGCGACGCTCGCGATCGCCGCCTCCAACGCCGCCGGCACCTCGCCCTTCTCTTCCTATATGTCGCAGCCGGCGGCGACCCTGCTCGCGCAGGCCCCCGTCGTGCAGACCGGGCCGAATACGATGCAGCCCGTCGGTCTGCTCGCCAGCGCCAACAGTGCGGCGGTCTCCACCGGCGCCTCCACCACCGGCTCGTACATGCGCGACCTGATGCGCGCGCTCGCCACCATCGGCGCGCTGTCCAGCGCGCAGGCGAATTTGCCGGGCTTTTCCAGTCTCGTGCAGGACACGGCGACCAGCCTGCAAGGCGCGATCGGCGCCATGGCCGACGAGGCGGGCATCCTCGGCAACCGTCAGACCGCGCTCAGCCAGCAGCAGACGACGATGTCGGATACGCAAACGGCGCTCAAATCGCAGATCAGCAATGTCGAGGATGTCGATGTGGCGCAGGTGATGTCGCAGATCACGCTGGTGCAAACCCAGCTGCAAGCGTCCTATCAGCTCATCGGCGGCCTGAGCGGGCTCACGCTCGCGAAGCTGCTGCCGGTTGCCTAAAAATCCCCTCCGCACCGAACGCCCTCATTGGGTCCCGCGCAGCGGGCCGAAGGCGCGCTTGCCTGACCTAAAGCGTCCACCTTCCCCTCGCGGGCGGGGTCAGGGGAGGGGTCCAAAACTCAAAGGCCGTATCCATTACTATGCATCGAAAAATTCCGCGAACCCCCGCCGCTTTCACCGACTATTAACCTGCTTGCCGCATCCTCGGCCCGCGCCCGCAAAAGGCGGGGAAACCTTCACTGTGGGCAAAGAGGTAAAAACCATGTCGCTTGGTTCCGTGAACACCAATGTCGGCGCGATGATCGCGCTGCAATCGCTGAACATGACGGAGACGCAACTGCAGGCGGTGCAGAAGCAGATCTCCACCGGCTACCGCGTGGCGGACGCCACCGACGACGGCGCCGCCTATGCGGTGGCGCAGCGCGTGCGCTCCTCGGTGGGCGCGCTAACCAGCGCCAACCAGCAGCTCGGCAACGTGCAGGGCCTGGTCAGCGTCACGCTGAGCAGCCTGAACGACGTCTCGAACGAGCTCAATTCGATGAACGCGCTCCTGGTCAAGCTGGCGGACGGGAACACGCAGGGCAACCAGCGCACCCAGTATCTCGCCCAGTACCAGCAGATGCTGCAGCAGGTGAAGACCTACTTCAACGGCAGCGCCTATAACGGCAAGTCGCTGATCGCCAACGTGGGCGGCGCGGTCGCCGGCGTCACGTTCGGCGCCACCACCGTGGTGCAGGACGAGCTCGGCACCACCTACGGCATCGCCACCTATGGCGGCAACACGCTTTACTCGTCGATCAACACCGCCGACACCACATCGACCGCGTTCCAATCGTTCCTCAACGGCACTTTCGCCAACGCGCTCAACAACATCGCCAACAAGCTCAACTACTACGGCTCGGTAAATAATTACCTGACCAACCAGATCAGCTACAACAGCGACAAGATCGATGCCCTCAACACCGGGCTCGGCGCGCTGGTGGACGCCAATCTGGCGCAGGAATCGGCGCAGTTGCAGGCGCTGCAGATCCGTCAGCAGCTCGGTACACAGTCGCTCAGCATGGCCAACCAGGCCCCGGCCACGCTGCTCAGCCTGTTCAAGTAAGGGAAGCGGGGCGGGCGCGAGCCCGCCCCGGCCCGCCGGCGCAAAGGGCGTGAGAGGTGCAGGAAAGCCGCATGTCCACATTGGTTCTCGAATTGCGTCAGGGCGAGGTGATGATCGTCAACGGCGCGCCGATCCGTTTCCGCACGAAGACGCGGCTGGAACTCACGGCCAAGGCCCGCTTCCTGTTCGGCAAGCAGATCATGCGCCCCGATCAGGCCGACAGCCCGGCGCGGCGCATCTATTTCGCCCTGCAATCAGCCTACATCGGCAGCGAGGAGGAGCGTCCGCGCGGGCTCGCGACCGGGCGCGCGCTGATCGCGGAGTTCAAGGAGGCGACCACCTCGCCCGCCGCGCGCGACATGCTGGACCGCGCGTTGCGTGCCGCCGAAGCCGACGATTGCTACCAGGCGCTGCGCCTCGTTCGCCGCATCATTGAGCACGAGGATATCGCCCTCGGCCGCGCCGCCGCGCCGCCGCCCGCCCGACCCGTTTCGATGCAAAGCCCGGTGCCCGCATGACCACCACCCGGCAGGCCGCCGCCGCCTATGAAGCCGCCGCGACGCATCGCGACCTGCGCGCGCAGGAAGCCGACGTGTTCCGCTACGCAACCGGCGCTCTGAAAGCCGCCCAGCACGGTGATCCGGTGCAGCGCGCCCGCGCGCTCGCCGACAATCGCCGGCTCTGGTCAACGGTGGTCGATCTGATGCGCGATCCGTCCAACGCGCTGCCCGCCGAGCTGCGCGCCGCCATCGTCTCGGTCGGCGCGGCCGTGCAGCGCGAAATGCAGGGACCGGCGCCGGATTTCGCCTTCCTGATCGGCATCAACGAACACATCGCCGCCGGCCTCGCCGGCCAACGCTGACCGCTGCTTTTCCCCAGCGGGCTCAAAAGGAGCCGCCCATGCTCGCAACCGTCGGCCAGGACGACATCGACCGCCTGTGCGACCGTGCCGCCCAGTTCATCGCTTCGGGCCGGCTCGCCGCCGCGCGCCCGCTCATGAACGCGATCCGCCGGCTCGCCGCGCCCTCGGCGCGCATTGCCGAACTGTCCGCCGTGCTGGCGATCCAAGAAGGCGAGCTCGACGCCGCGCGCGCCGAGCTCGATGCCGGCATCGCCGCCTGGCCCGAGCATCCCGGGCTGTACGTGCAGCGCGCCGGGCTTTCGCGCCTGGAAGGCGATGCCGCCGCCGCCGCCGGGGATGCCGCGCAGGCGGTGCTGCTCGCGCCAGGTCACGCGCACGCCAAGGCCTTGCTCGGCACCGCGCTCCTTGATCTTGGGCGCGCGTCCGATGCCTGCGCCTGCCTTGCCGAATCGCTCGCGGCACAGCCCGACAACACGCTGTTCCGCCTCGCCCTCTCCACGGCGCAAACCGCCGGCGGCGATCCGGCGGCGGCGCGCGCGACGCTGCGCGAGGGGCTCGAACGCGCCCCCGGCGACATCGCCTGCCGCCGCACTTCCATGCTCATCGCGTTGCAGAACGGCGAGTACGCCGAAGCCGTGGCGCTCGCCGAGGCGGCAACCGCGCTCGGCATCGCCGACGCGCTGATCGCCGGCATGGCCGGCCATGCGCTCTCCAAGCTCGGCCGGCATCAGGAGGCCGCCTCCCGCTATGCGGAGGCGCGCGAGCTCGGGCCGGACGACCCTTATGTGCGCCACCTGGTCGCCGTCTCGGGCGCCATCCCGGAACAGGGCGCGGCGCCGGCCGACTATGTGCGCGCCGTGTTCGACGGCTACGCGCCGATCTTCGATACCCACTTGCTCGGCCTCGGCTATCGCGTGCCGGGCCTGATCCGCGCCGCGCTATTGCGCCATTCGCCGCTCGCCCGCGGCGAGCCGCTCGGTCCGGTGCTGGATCTCGGCTGCGGCACCGGCCTTGTCGCGGTGGCGCTGCTCGATTTGCCCGTGCGCCCGCTGCACGGGGTCGATCTGTCGGCCCGGATGCTGGAGCAGGCGGCGGCAAAGCGGCTGTATGCCAGCCTGCATCAGGCCGATGCGCTGGCGCATCTCGAAGCGGATCAAGCCACCTACGCGGCGATCCTCGCCGCAGACATGTTCTGTTATCTGGGCGATCTCGATCCGCTGCTCGCCGCCATGCGCGCCCGCCTCGCGCCCGGCGGGCTTTGCGTCTTCAGCGCCGAAACCGGGCCTCCGGGCGAGGCGCCGCGATCGGGCTGGGGCCTCGGCCGCCAGGGCCGCTACCATCACAGCCCCGCTTACATCCGCGCCGCCGCCGCCCGCGCCGGCTTCGCCGTGCTCGAACTCACCCCCGAGGAGCAGCGCCAGGATTTCGGCGTTCCCGTCCCCGGCCTGCTCGCGGTGCTGCGCGCGGGATGAGCGCAACAGCAATGGCGCCTCGTTTCCCGCCATGGCCGGCCAAGCCCGAGCATGACGGGAGGGATCAGCGGGTCGCGGCATCAGCGAAGCGACGGCGCGCCGCGATCGCCCCCGCCCCACCCGACGCCGCGCAGTGGACCGCAGCCGCCGCCACGCTCGTCGCCTCGGGCCATCTGCTGCCCGCATTGGCCGCCCTCGGCCGGGCGCACCGCGCCGATCCCGCCTCGCTCGATCTCGCGCTGCGTCGCGCCGAGCTCGCCTGCCTCGCCGGCGCCCCCGATGCCGAACTGCTGCGCCTGGAGGCACTTACCGCCGAGCACCCGGCACTCCCCGCCCCGCTCGCCGGGCGCGCCATCCTGCTGCACCGCCTCGGCCGCAACCGCGAGGCCGCCGAACTGCTGGAGGCCGCCACCGCGCTCGCGCCCGAAGACCATCGGCTCGACGCCCTGCTGGCGGGCGTGCTCGCGCGCGACCACCGCCTGCCCGCCGCCCGCGCCGCCTTCGCCCGCGCGCTCGCGGCCGATCCCGCCGACCACGAGCTCCGCCACGATTACGGCGTGGTACTCTTGCGCCTGCACCAGCCGCAGGAGGCGCGGCGTGAACTCGAAGCGGTGCGGGCCGCGCGCGGCGACGATCCACAGCTTCTGTGCAACCTCGCCAACGCCACGCTCTGCTGCGGCTCGCAGGACGAGGCGCACGACATCGCCCGCCAGGCGCTCGCCGCCTATCCCGCCACTCCCCTCGCGCACCGCACGCGCCTCAACACGCTCCCTTATCTGCCGGAGACCGGGGCCGAAACGTTGCGCGACGCCGCCCGCGCCTGCGCCGCCACCCTGCCCCGCCCCGCCCGTCCGCCGCGCTTCGCGAACGCACGCGATCCCGAGCGCAAGCTCCGCCTCGGCCTGCTCGGCGGGCTTTTGAAGACCCATCCCGTCGGCTGGCTCACGCTCGCCGGTTTCGAATGTCTCAATCCCGCCGGCTTCGAGCTTGTCGGCATCGCGCCCTACTTCCCGGCCGACCAGCTGGCGCGCCGCTTCCGCGCCGCCGCGCGCGGCTGGATCGACCCGGCGGGTAAATCCGACACGCAACTCGCCGAGGAAATCCGCGCGTGCGGCATCGACATCCTGATCGACCTCGGCGGCTACGGCGATACCGGCCGCATGACCGCCTGCGCCTTCCGCCCCGCCCCAGTGCAGGTCAAATGGGTCGGGATGCAGACCCACTCCACGGGGCTGCCGGAAATCGACTGGTTCCTCACCGACCGCTGGGAGACACCGGAAGGTTTCGCCGGCTTCTATACCGAGCGTCTGCTGGAAATGCCGGACGGCTATGTCTGCTACACCCCGCCCGCCGACGCGCCCGAGGTCGCGCCGCCGCCGATGGCGGCACGTGGGCATCCAACGTTCGGCTGCTTCTGCAATCTTGCCAAGGTCAACGCGCGGGTGATCGCCGCATGGAGCGCGGTGCTGCAAGCCGTGCCGCGGTCGCGCTTCATCCTGAAAAGTCATCCGCTCGTGGACGCGGAGGTCGCCGCCCGCATCCGCGCCGCCTTCGGCCGCCACGGCATCGCGCCCGAACGGCTCGAGCTGCGCGGGCCCTCGGCGCACCGCGCCTTTCTCGCCGAATGGGGTGACGTCGACATCGCGCTCGACACCTTTCCCTATTCCGGCGGTCTCACCACGGTGGAGGCGCTCTGGATGGGCGTGCCGACGCTCACCCTGCCGGGACAAAGCTTCTGCGCCCGCCATTCGCTCTCCCATCTCAGCAACGTGGGCCTCGGCGAGTGGGCGGCGTCGGACGTAGCGGACTACGTGGCGCAAGCCGCCGCCCGCGCCGCCGATCCCGCTTCCCTCGCTGCGCTCCGCGCCGGGCTGCGCGCACGCGTGCGGCAAAGTCCGCTCTGCGACGCCCGCCGCTTCGGCGCCAACCTCGGCACGGCACTGCGCCGCGCCTGGGAAGACTGGTGTCGGCGTTAACCTTCCGCCAAGCAATCGCCGCTACGCTCGGCGCATCGCAGGCGGGATGACGATGGCCGCGCCGCTCGACATCAACCTGTTCGTCTTCAACGGCGCAGAAACCGTGGGCGCCGCGATCGACAGCGTGCGCGCGCAAACCTGGCGCGACTTCACCCTCACCATCATCGACGACGGCTCGACCGACGGCAGCGCCGAGATCGCCGCCGCCCGCGCCGCCGGCGATCCGCGCATTCGTTTGATGCGCCGACAGCGTAATCTCGGCGCGGTGGCGAGCTTCCAGCACGCGTTCCGCCATGGCGAAGCGCCGTTCGTCATGCCGAAATCGGCCGACGATCTGCTGGCCCCCGATTTCGTCGAACGCCTGATGGCAGTGCTGGCGGCGCACCCGGACTGCGCCATGTGCCACGCCGCTGGCGCGGTGTTCACCGACCGCTCGCCGCCGCGTCCCTATCCCCCCGACCACTGCCTGCATGCAACCGGCGCCGACCCGCTCGCGCGCGCCGCACATGTAATGCGCCGCTACACCTCCTCGCCCGCCTTCTGGGGCATCTACCGCCGCGCCGCGGTGGAGTGTCTCTCGCCCATCCCGTACCGCGCCGGCTGGGATCATGTGCTGCTCGCCGAGCTCGCCTTGTTCGGCGAAATCCGCCACGTGCCGGAGGTGCTCTATCTGCGCCGCGACGGCGGCAAGCCGGTGGGCCGGCTTGCCCGCGCCGCAACCGCCCAGGTCCGCGCCGGGCACGAGGCGGACGATCCGCTCGGCGACCCGCGCTGGCGCACGCCCCTGATCACCACCGCCTTCGCCCATATCGAAATCTTCGCCACTGCGCGCCTGCCGCTCGCGGACCGCCGCGCCCTGATCGAACAGGTGCCAGCGCTTTTCCGCGCCCGCTGGCTGCCGCACCTCAGGCAGGAAGCCGCCCTGCTGCACGCGGACGCACCGGCGCTGGTCGCCGCCGTCCAGGCAGCGGAGGACGCCGAAGCACACTGGACGGCGCAAAACCTGCTCGGCGCCCTGCACGCGAGCGAGGCGATCGTGCCGGAAATCAAGCTCGCCCCGCTGCGCTTGGAACTGGAATCCGTGATTGCCGGAGCAAGCGGCCGTGCCGCCGACTGATGCCCTGATCGCCCCGCGAACCGCGCTGCGCCTCCATATCGGCTGCGGCACGCGCCTGTTGCCCGGCTGGATCAACATCGACCAGGTGGCGCGCGTCCCCGGCGTGGTCACCGGCATCGAGCTGACGGCGCTTCCCTACCCGGACGGATCGGTGGACGAAATCCTCGCCGAGCACATCCTCGAACATCTCTCCTTCGCCGAGGAAGCCCAAGCCTGGCCCGAGCTCGCGCGGGTTCTGCGCGCGGGCGGATCGCTCACCCTCGAAGTGCCGGATTTCGAGTGGGTCTGCGCCACCTTCCTCCACGCCGAGGACGAATGGCGCGACTTCTACATCGTCGGTCACGCCAACCACTACGCCGGCTGCGGCCGCGCGCTCAATCAGCGTTGGGGGATTTTGCAGACCATGTTCTTCGGCAACCAGAACGGGCCGGGCCAGTTCCACCACTCCGCCTACACCGAAGGGAAGATCCGCGCGCTCGCCCGACGCACCGGCTTCGCCGTGCAAAGCCTGACGCGCCCTTTCTCCAAGGGCGGGCAGGCGCTGCGCGCCACCTTGATCCGCGGCTGAGACGATGCAAATTTTCATCACCGGCATCGCCGGCTTCCTCGGCAGCCATCTCGCCGAACGTCTGCTCGCACTGGGTCACGAGGTCGCTGGCTGCGATTCCCTGATCGGCGGCGAGCTGATCAACGTGCCGGCGGACGCCGAATTCCACCAGCACGACTGCCGCGATTTCCATGCGATGACGCGCATCATGCGCGGCAGCGAGATTGTCTATCACTGCGCCGCCACCGCCTATGAGGGGCTTTCGGTGTTCTCGCCCGCGATGGTGATGGACAACATCGTCTCGGGCTCGGTCGCGGTGTTCTCCGCCGCCATCGCCACCGGCGTGCGCCGCATCGTGTTCCTGAGCTCGATGGCGCGCTACGGCGCCGAGACGCCGCCCTTCACCGAAAGCTGCATCCCCCGCCCGCAGGACCCGTACGGCATCGGCAAGCTCGCCGCCGAGCAGACGCTGCGCACACTCGCCGCCGTGCACGAGGTGGAATACGCGATCGCGGTGCCGCACAACATCATCGGCGCGCGGCAGAAATTCGACGATCCCTACCGCAACGTCGCCAGCATCATGACCAACCTAATGCTGCAGGGCCGCTCACCCTATATCTACGGCAACGGCGAGCAGACCCGCTGCTTCAGCCATGTCGAGGACTGCCTCTCCTCCCTTCTCGCGCTCGGCCTCACGCCGCGCGGCCTGGGCGAGGTGATCAATATCGGCCCCGACGAGGAATTCGTCTCCATCAACAGCCTGTTTCGCCGCCTCAAGGAATTCACCGGCTTCGAGGGCCAGGCGATCTATCTGCACGACCGTCCGCAGGAGGTGCGCCACGCCTGGTGCAGTAGCGACAAGGCGCGCGCCCTGCTCGGCTACCGCACCACGCGCACGCTCGACGACGGGCTGCGCGACATCGTGGAGCACGTCCGCCGCGTCGGCCCGCGCCGGTTCCGCTATCATCTCGATCTCGAAATCCGCAACGCCCGCACCCCCCGGACCTGGGCGGAGCGGCTGATGTAAGCGGGCGGGGTTGAACCACGCCGCCTCGCGCGGCACTTTCCCCGCATGTCGCAATTCGTCAGGCGCGTGCCGGAGGGCGACGACCGCGAGCGGCTCGTCTGTCCCGACTGCGGCCATATCGCCTACGAGAATCCGAAAATCGTCGTCGGCGCCGTGGTCGCCTCGCAGGGCCGCGTGCTGCTGTGCCGCCGCGCCATCGAACCCCGCCGCGGCTTCTGGACCCTACCCGCCGGCTACATGGAACTCGGCGAGACGGTGGAGGAAGGTGCCATGCGCGAGGCGTGGGAAGAAGCCCGCGCGCGCATCGAACTCGACGGCCTGCTCAGCGTCTTTTCGATCAGCCGGATCAGCCAGGTGCAGATCATCTTCCGCGCCCGCTTCGCGGACGAGGCGGCAGGCGCCGCGCCGAGCTTCGCGGCCGGCCCGGAGAGCCTGGAGGTGAAGCTCTTTCGATGGGACGAAATCCCCTGGTCGGATGTCGCCTTCCCCACCGTCCGCTGGGCGCTCGACCGCTGGCGGGAGACCCGCGCCGGGCCGCTCGGCGCGCCGGGCGGCAATTCGCCCGAGGATCCGCGCGGAGTCATCCCGGCCGGCCGCCGCGGCGGCGCCCTGTGATGCGCCGCCCGCCCGCGCTCGCCGTCGCGGCGCTGCTCGCCCTGGCGGCGACTGATGCGGGGCGCCGCCAAGGCGGCCCGCCGCTGCCCCTGCCCCCGACGCCGCCCCCCGGCGGTCCCGCCGCCCTCGCCGCGCCGCGCCCGAACCAGGACGCGGAGCCGCCCCAGGGTCCCGGCGCGGCATGGCCCCGTGTCGCACCGGCCTGGTTCGCCGATTCTCATTCCTATCGCCCGAGCGAGGGCTTCCTGCCGGGATCACAAATCCAGGCGAAGCCCAGCGGGCATAGGGAACTCGCCCCCGGACTGGAGTTTCGGGTTCCGTTGAAATAGCGGCCTCGTACGTCCGAGTAGCGAACGTGCGCCCGGAGCAGCGGAGGAGACGGTGACGGAAGGCAGAGGCCGGGGCGCGCGGGAGGCGCCTCCGGACGGGGCTTCGCCCCTGATCGGCGCCGACCGCGACCAGCTCGTCGGCCAGCTCGTCGGCGGCCTCGCGCACGACTTCAACAACATGCTGGCGACCGTGCTCGGTTGCCTCGAGCTGATGGAGCGCCGCCTCGCCGATCCCGACCGCCTGCGTGCCCTGATCACCCGCGCCACCAGCGCGGTGGAGCGGGCAGCCGGGCTCAATACGGCACTCGTGCAGTTCTCCCGCCGCGAGCCCGAGGCGCCGCGCGCGGCGCCGCTCGCCGACTCCGTCCAGCGCGTGATGCCCCTGATCGCGAGCGCCCTCGGACGGCGAGCCCAGCTTGTTGTCGACCTCCCGGACTCGTCGCCCTCGATAGAGGCCGATCCTGGCGTCTTGGATGCCGCGGTGATCGCGCTCTGCCTCGCCGCGCGCCGCGCCCTGCCCGAGGGCGGCGAGGTCCGGCTCACCGCCGCGGGTGCGCCGCCGGCGCTCATTGTCACCGCCGAGGGCCCCGGCACCCGCCCCACCGACCTCACGTTCGCCCGCCGCCTCGCCGCCCGCCTACCCGCGAACATCGCCGCCGCGCAGCCGTCGGGTGCGGCGGCATGGCGGATCACGCTGCAACTCGCCTAGCCGCGCTTACGACCGGATCTCGACCCGGCAGCCAATCCCGAGCCGCCCGCTCCGGGCTGTAGCCAAGCGCCTCGACCTGCCCCAGATCGACGATCCCCGCGCCGCCTCGAAACCGCCCCAAAGGCGAGGCGTATGTCACCTCACTCCTAAGCCGGCTCCAACACGTGGATCACGCGGCTCGCGATCCAATCCTTCGTTTTCGCCCCGTATTCCTTCATGTGCGGCGAGGCGGCGTGCGCCGCCAACGCCTCCTTGCTTTCCCACTTCTCGATCACCACGAACGTGTCCGGACCGAACTTGGTCTGGAACCCTCCCATCCCCTCGGCGTCGATCGCCGGGCCATACTCGATGCAGCCCTTCTCGGCGTGCACCGCTGGCATGTTGGCGCGGAACGCTTGCAGGATCTGCCCGCGCATTCCGGGCTTGGCGGTGATGATGGCGACGACGTGAATCATCCTCTCTCTCCCGATTGAGTGCTTGCAACGATGCCGCGGATGCGGCCGGCGGTGATGCCGCCGTCGATGACCAGCTCCGCGCCCGTCATGTGCGACGACAAATCCGACGCCAAGAACAGGACGCCGTTGGCGATGTCCTGCGGCAAACCCACCTCGCCGATCGGCACCATGTCGGCCGCCAGCGCCCGCGGGTCGATCGGCGCGTTGCGCCCGGTGCTCGGCAGCTTGCCCCAAATCGGCGTGTCGATGACGCCCGGATGCACCGAATTGACGCGCACCCTGGCGCGCATCTGCGCGCACTCGAGAGCGGCGGATTTGGCGAACAGCCGCACCGCGCCCTTGGTCGCGCTGTAGCAGGCAAGCCCCGCCGAGCCGCGCAGCCCGGCGACCGAGGACATCAGCACGATCGAGCCGCCGCCCGCGCGCGCGATCGCCGGGATGGCGAATTTCACCGACAGGAACACCCCATCGACGTTCACCGCCATCTGCCGCCGCCACTCCTGCATGCTCGTCTCCAGGATCGGCTTGGAGATCCCGATTCCGGCATTGGCGACCATCACGTGCAGCGCGCCGAAGCGGCGTTCGGCGGTGGCGATCACCTCGGGCCAGGCCGCCTCGTCGGTCACGTCGTGGCGTAGGAACGCGCCGCCGATCTCGGCCGCCAGCGCCTCGCCCGCCGCGTCGAGGTCGGTGATCAGCACCTTCGCCCCCTCGCGCGCCAAGGTGCGCGCGCACGCGGCGCCGATCCCCGAGGCGCCGCCGGTCACGACGGCAACCTTGCCCTGCACGAGGCCCATGCGTTTCCTCCTCCGTTCGCGTCCATTAGGCGCGATCGGTGCGGGGGCGGCAAGCGGCCGAGCTGTTCGACACCCGCCTGATGTTCGACGCCGCCGCGCGCGGCCGGCGCGAGTGCACCGCGCGCCGCGCTCCGGCCAAGGGTGCGCTCAAGCCGGCCGGCACCTGAACAGCCCGGTGCCGAGCAGGCTCATCACCGTTTCGCGGTCCTGGTTCAGCACCTCGGTGAGATAGGTCGCGATGCCGAGCCCGGGTCGGCTCTGCGACAGCCGCGTCTCCCTGATCGTCACCCGCACGCTCAGCCGGTCGCCTGGCCGGACCGGGCGCAGCCAGCGCACCTGCTCAAGGCCCGGCGAGCCCATGCTCGAACGGGGGAGCCAGTGATCGACGAGCATCCGCATCATCGCCGAGCCGGTATGCCAGCCGCTCGCGATCAGCCCGCCATAGATCGACTCCCTAGCCGCACCGGCATCGACATGGAACGGCTGCGGGTCGAAGCGACGGGCGAATTCCAGAATCTCCGCCTCGGTCATCAAGTGGTCGCCGAACTCGGCAACCTCGCCTTGGCGCAGATCCTCGAACCAGCGATCGGGCTGGGGCATGGCGTCGTCTCTCCTGCTGGATTTCGCCTCCCAGAAACGGCAGGAAGCCGCCGAAGGCAATGACCTCCGGGGTTATTCATGCGGGAAACCGACCACGCCATCACCAGCCGCCGCTCGGTCCGGCGCTTTTTGCCGACGCCTGTTCCACGCGCGATGGTCGAGAACATACTCGATGTCGCGGCGCGCGCCCCGAGCGGCACCAACATGCAGCCCTGGCGCGCGCGGGTACTGACGGGAGAGCCGAAGCGCCTTCTGTGCGAGGCGGTGCACGCGGTCTTCATGGCAGGCGAGCCGGGCCACACGCAGGAATACCCCTACTACCCGGACGAGTTCTTCGAGCCCTATCTCTCGCGCCGCCGCGCGGTCGGCTGGGGCCTCTATGGCCTGCTCGGCATAAAGCGCGGCGAGACCGAGAAGATGAAGGCCCAGCACGGCCGCAACTATTTGTTCTTCGATGCGCCCGTGGGGATGATCTTCACCATCGACCGCCGCCTCGCGCTCGGGAGCTGGCTCGATTACGGAATGTTTTTGCAGAATGTGATGGTGGCGGCGCGCGCGCGCGGGCTCGACACGTGCCCGCAGGTGGCCTGGACGCATTATCACAAGGTGATCCGCCGCGTGCTGGAGCTCGAGCCCGAGGAAGCCATCGTCTGCGGCATGGCCCTCGGCTACGCTGACCAGGACGCGCCGGAAAACGCGCTCGTCACGGACCGCGCCAAGGCAGCGGAGTTCGCCGCGTTCAGCGGGTTCGAGGAGGAGGCATAGGCCCCGCGCAAATCACAGTCCCCCCTCCCCTTGCGGGAGGGGGTCATGGGGAGGGGACGTCTCCCGCATGCGCGCCGCGCAGAAGCGGGGCCTGATCCCCTCGCCGAGGAGGGCGCAACCACGTCTGATTTCGGCTGTAATGACCGCGCAGGGGTTATGCGCGTTGCACGGCGGATGCGTGGCCGGCGAGACCCGAAGGCACTCGCGCACATAGACCGCAGCGCGATGCGGCTCCGCTTGCTGGCACGGCGCCGGGCCGGCGGCGCCGAGCGACAGGGCCGCCGAAGCGAGCAACAGTCCCAGGATCGCCGGCGAGAGAACGTTCATGCGGTGAGGTATAGCTGCCGCTCCGCCGCCCGGCGATTGGCGAGGCCCGGCACCACGGTCAAAACCCCGTTGATCGTCGACTTGTCCCACAGCAGGAAAGCGTCGGCGGCGGCGGGATAGTTACCGGCAAGATGCTGGCGCAGAACCGTCGAGCTGCGGAAATTCCCTGAGCCGATATTATAGCACAGCGATACCATCGCCGCGAACTGGTTGGGCGTCGTCGCGTGTCCCGCAACCGCGCTGTTGATGGCGCGCTCCGCCCCGGCGAGATCATCCTGCAGCGCGGCATCCGCCTCGGCCTCGGTCATCGTCATCCCGGGATAGACCCCGCGCGTGTGGCCGTAGCCGATCGTCCAGATGCCCGCCACGTCCTGGTAGGCGGTAAGCTGGAGCCCCTCGAACCGCTTGATCAGGGCCAGCCCGGCATCGTTGATGGTCATCGCGGCGTCTCCCCGTGGCCCGGTGGTTCGCCTCGCGAGCTAGGCCCTCGCAGCGGCCCGATCAAGCGCGATCGCCCGCCGCGCTACGGCGCTCCCACCACCTCGGCGGCGAACCGCGCCATCGACTCCATCACCGCCGGATGCGGCAGCGCGCCGTAATTGACCTCGAACATCATGCGCGTGAGGCCGAAGCGTTCGGCCAGCATCTCCACTTTCTCGCGGCATTCGACCGCCGTGCCGATCACCGCCCGGCTCGCCTTCATCTGGTCGAGTGTGATGGTTTCGCGGTTCTCAAAAAATCCCTTCCAGTCCTTGTAGGCCACCGGATCGCGGAACGCCTGCCGGCGCAGGTCGGTGGCCTTGGTGAAGGCCTGATAGCGCGCGAGCGCCGGATCGGCGTGGCGCGCCACGTCCTCATCGGAGGCGCCGCAATAGAGATGATAGACGGCGCCGATCTCGAACCGGCCCGGATCGTGTCCGTGGCGCACCAGATTTTCCCTGTAGACGTCGAGCAGCCGGAGCTGGTCCTCGGCGTTCGGGAAGAAGAACGGCGCGATCAGCAGGTGAAACCCTTCCCGGCCCGCCCAGGCATAGCTCGCCTCGGTGCGGATCGCCGCCACCCAGATCGGGGGCGAGGGCTGCTGCACCGGGCGCGGACCAAGGCTGTGCTCCTCGAGCCGCGTCCAGCGGCCGAGGTAGGTAACGCTCGGCTCGGTCCAGAGCGCGCGCACGATGGCGAGGTTCTCGTCGAATCGCTCGCGGCTCTCGCTCATCGGCACGTTGGACACGTCGTAATCGTATTTATAGAGCCCGCGCCCGACGCCGAACTCCAGCCGCCCGCCGCTCAGCACGTCGGCCATCGCGTAGTCCTCGGCGATGCGGACGGGATTGTTGAGCGGCAACAGCGAGATCGAGGCGCCGAGGCGGATTTTGCGCGTCTCGCGCGCGCAGGCGGCGATCATCATCGCCGGATTCCCGAAGGCGAAGCCCGGCACGCGGTGCTCAGCGAACCACGCGCCATCGAGGCCCAGGCGCTCGGCCGCCACCACTTCGGCGATCATGTTCTCGTACCACTGGTGCCAGGAGCCCGAGAGCTCGGGGTGGTAGTCCGGGATGTAGCAAAGGCCGAACTTCACGCGCGCCACCTGGAGCCTCCCTGCCCGCCTTCGGGAACCTTAGCGGCGCGGGCGCGGGCGGGCGAGTTGACAAGCCCGGCCCGGATTGGGTGAACGGAGGCGCCAAGCCAGGGAGGCACGCAATGCCGCTGGACATATCGGGCGGGGGCGGGCGGCGCGGTGGGTCGCGCAACGTGCTCGGCACCGCGCTTGAGATTTGCTCGCTGCAGCCGCGCACCGGGTTCTACCGCAACGGCTGCTGCGACACCGGGCCCGAGGATCTCGGCTCTCACACCGTGTGCGCGGAGATGACGGCCGAATTCCTCGCCTTCAGCATGCAGGCCGGCAACGATCTTTCCACGCCGCGCCCGGAATTCGGCTTCGCCGGCCTCAAGCCGGGCGACCGCTGGTGCCTCTGCGCGCCACGCTGGCAGGAGGCGCTGGAGGCCGGCAAGGCGCCGCGCGTCGTCTTGCGCGCGACCGAGCAGGAGGCGCTCGACTACTGCCGGCTGGAAGACCTCAAGCGGTTCGCCGTCGATCTCTCCTAAACGGAGACTTCATTGGCCGGCCAAGGCATCGGCAAGAAACGCTGCTCAATATCTCGCGCCGAGCCGATCCGAAGGAGACTTCGCGATGACCAAGCATAATTTGCTCTGCGCCTGCCTGGCCGTCCCGCTGCTCGGCCTGCCCGGCGCCGCCCGCGCCGCCGGGCCGGACTGCCTCGCCGCGCGCGCCGAACCCGCCCCCGCCTCGGTCGTCCTCGTCGCGCCGGCCGCGCTCGAGCAGCAGGCGGCGCAGCTGATCGCGCAGGCCAACGCGACGTTCCGGCAGATGGCGGCCGAGATGACCGCGATCGACGCCGAGATGGCGGCACTCATGCAGACGCCGGTGCCGGCGGCGCCCGCGCTCGTGCCTTCGGTGCTGGCGCCCGTGCCGTTCGCTCTCGGCGTGCCCGCTCAAGGAACGATGATCAGCATCGCCAGCAGCGGCACCGGCACCTGCAGCGAGACGATCACGTACCTCTATCGCGGGAACGGCGCTCGGCCGGTGGTCCACGTCGCCCGCAGCGGTAACGCCTGCGGCGCGCCGCAGGGCGCGGCGCCGCGCGAGGTGATGCAGCCGGCGCCGCGGCGGATCGCGCCCGAGCCGGTGCCGCCAGGCAACGCGCCCCGCTTGATCGAGGCTCTCTATCAGCCGCGCGGGTGAGTTTCAGGCCTGTATCCGGGCGCCCGACGGCGCGCCGCCGCGTCCGGTCGATCATTCCACCCTGGGCGCGTCTGTCGCGCGCGAACGCTGCCAGGGCTGGATCGGGCGCCTGATCGGGCCGCGGTTCAGATCAGGCCGATGCGGCTATTCGCCGCCCCAGCGCGGTGGACGCTTGGCGAGGAACGCCTCCATTCCCTCGCGAAAATCGCGGCTCATGTAGCACATCAGGATCAAATCCTGGCCGTCGGCCGGGCCCTCGCCCGTCCGCAGACGCCGCAGCGCCTCCTTGGTGGCGCGCAGCGTGAGCGGGGCGTGGGACGCGACCTGCTCGGCGAGCGCCCCGGCGCGGGCCATCAGGGCGGCATGGTCCTCCAGCACCTCGGAGACGAGGCCGATGGCGCGCGCCTCCTCGGCTTCGACCAGGCGCGCGGTAAAGATGATGTCGGTGACGCGCGCCGGGCCGATCAGGGCGGCGAGGCGGGCATAGTTGCTCATCGACAGGCAGTTGCCGAGCGTGCGCGCGATCGGAAAGCCGAACCGGGCGCCGCGCGCGGCAATGCGGAGGTCGCAGGCCGCGGCGATGCCGAAGCCGCCGCCGGTGCAGGCGCCGGCGATGGCGGCGATGGTCGGCACCGGGCAGCGTTCCAGCCGATCGAGCACGCGGTCGAGCCGCGCCTCGTACGCGATCGCGTCCTCGGGCTTGGTGAAGGCGCGGAACTGGCCGATGTCGGTGCCGGCCGCAAACGCCTTGTCGCCCGCGCCCGTCAGGATCAGCGCCCGAACGTCGCGCCGTCCCGCCACCTCGTCGCAGATCGCCGCAAGACGCTCGTACATCGCGAAGGTCAGCGCGTTGCGCGCGGCCGGACGGTTGAAGGTGATGCGCCCGATGCCATCACTCAGGTCGAACAGCAGCTCCTCCATGGGTTCCCTCCCCCTTCGCGCGATCCCGTGCCAGGATCGCTAGACCGCAAGAGGCCAGGAAGGAAGCGATGCCCGACGACACGCCGCAGCGTCCGGTGCTGCCGGAAAGCTGGGAGCCGGAACTTGAAGAGCTGCGCCGGCGTACCGCGCTCGCCCATGAGATGGGCGGGCCGGAGCGGATCGCCCGCCAGCGCGCGGGCGGGCGGCTGACCGTGCGCGAGCGGATCGAGCGGATGCTCGATCCCGGCAGCTTTCACGAGATCGGCGCGATTTCCGGGCGCGGCACTTACGATCCGGACGGCACATTGGCCTCGTTCCAGCCCGCCAACCTCGTATTCGGGCGCGGCGAGGTGGACGGGCGAACGGTGGTGATCGCGGGCGACGATTTCACCGTGCGCGGCGGCTCGGCGGACGCCTCGATCAAGGGCAAGCTCAGGATGTCGGAGCAGATGGCGATGCAGTATCGCTTGCCGCTGATCCGGCTGATCGAGGGCTCGGGCGGCGGCGGCTCGGTAAAGACGATCGAAACCACTGGGCGGGCCAATTTGCCGGGCGGCTTGTCCGACGGCTCCTCGCTCGAGCTGTGCGCCATCAACATGGAGCAGGTGCCGGTGGTCGCCCTCGGACTCGGCTCGGTGGCGGGGCTCGGCGCGGCGCGGCTGGCGGCGGCGCACTACTCGATCATGGTAAAGGATTTGTCGGCCGTGTTCGTGGCCGGTCCACCGGTGGTGGAGCGGCTGGGTGAGCCGCGCACCAAGCAGGAGCTGGGCGGCTGGGAAATCCAGATCGGCTGCGGTGCGGTGGATCACGCCGTCGACAGCGAGGACGAGGCATTTGCCGTGGCGCGGCGGTTCCTCTCCTACATGCCGAATTCCGTCCACGACCTGCCGGAGCGCAGGCGCGGCTGGGATTCGCCGGCGCGGCGCGACGAGTGGCTGCTCGGCGCGGTGCCGCGCGACAAGAAGCAAGCCTATTCGATGCGGCGCATCGTGCGGGCGCTGTTCGACCGCGACAGTTTCTTCGAGATGACGCCCGGGTTCGGCCGGCCGATCATCACCGGCTTCGCGCGGCTGGATGGCTGGCCGGTAGCGGTGATGGCGGGCGATCCGGTGTTCGCCGCCGGCGCGTGGACCGCCGATGCCTGCCAGAAAATCGTCCGCTTCGTCGATCTGGCGCAGACCTTCCACTTCCCCGTCGTGCACCTGGTCGATTGCCCGGGCTTCCAGGTAGGGCTCGCCGCCGAGAGCACGGCGACGATCCGCTGGGGCGTGCGGGCGGTTTCAGCGATCTGCCAGACGACCGTCCCCTGGTGCAGCGTGATCGTGCGTAACGTCTATGGCGTGGGCGGCCTCGGCCACCAGCCGCAGGGCCGGCTCTGCCTGCGCTATGCGTGGCCCTCGGCAAGCTGGGGGTCGCTGCCGATGGAAGGCGGTATCGAGGCCGCCTACCGCGCCGAGATCGACGCCGCCCCCGACAAGGATGCGAAGATGGCGGAGATCGAGGCGCGGCTGAATGCGCTGCGCTCGCCGTTCCGCACCGCCGAAGCGTTCTGGGTGGAGGAGATCATCGACCCGCGCGACACGCGCCCGCTGCTCTGCGAATTCGCCGAGTTGGCCGCGCCGCTTCGGACCACCGGGGTCAGCCGGTTCGGGATGCGCCCTTAACCGTTCGGCAAAGCTTTCCCCGCATGATCTCGCCCCGGACGTTTCCTGGCACGAGGTCGCGATGGGATTTTTCGGCTGGCGCCGGCTGGGTGCGGCGCGCTGCGAGCTCGCCGCGCTCGAGCGCGCGCAGGCGATCCTGGAACTGTCGCCGGACGGCACGGTGATCGGGGCCAACCCGCGGTTCCTCGAACTCACGGGCTATGCGGCGGGCGAAATCGTCGGTCGGCACCACGCAATGTTCCTCGATCCCGCCGCGCGCGAGGACGCCGACGAGCGGGCGCTGTGGGAGGCGCTGCGCGCCGGCGAGATGCGGACCGGCCTCTTCCGCCGCTTCGGCAAGGGCGGGCGCGAGATTTGGCTGCACGGAACCTATGTGCCGCAGCAAGGCCGGCGGGGGCGGACGCGCGCGGTGCTGATGGCGGCGAGCGACGTGACCGAACGGGTGCGGGAGTCCGCTGTCGCCAAGGCGCAGGTCGCCGCCATCGAGCGGACGCAGGCGGTGATCCGCTTCGACCCGCAGGGGACGATCCTGGCCGCCAACGAGATTTTCCTGCGCGCCTCCGGCTACGCGCTCGAGGAAATCCGCGGCCGCAAGCACGCGATGCTCGTGCCGCCGGAGGACCGCGACAGCCCGGACTATCTCGCATTCTGGGAGGCGCTGCGGCGCGGCGAGGCACGGGAAGGCGAGTTCCGGCGCCTCCGCAAGGACGGCGGCCCGCTCTGGCTGCAAGCGGTCTACACGCCGATCCTTGGGCCGGACGGCGCGGTGGCGTGCGTCGTCAAGTTCGCAACCGACATCACCGAGCGGGTGCTCCGCCGGCAGGAACGCAGCGAGCTCGGCCGCAGCGTCGGCGCGGAGGTCGCCGGGCTTGCCGAGACGATCGCCGGCGTGGCGGCGCAGTCCGGCGACGTGCTTTCCACCGCGCGGGCTGCCTCGGCGAACGTGCAGGCGGTCGCGGCGGGCGCCGAGGAGCTTGCCGCCTCGGTCGCCGAGGTGACGCGCCAGACCGTCGAGGCATCCACCATCACCAGCAGCGCGGTCGAGCAGGCGACGCAGACGAACGCGATCGTGCAGTCGCTGCTGGCGGCGGCGAACCGCATCGGCGACGTGGTGCAGCTCATCACCACGATCGCCGGGCAGACGAACCTGCTGGCGCTGAACGCCACGATCGAATCCGCCCGCGCCGGCGAGGCGGGCAAGGGCTTCGCCGTGGTGGCGAACGAGGTAAAGGGCTTGGCGGGGCAGACCGCGCGCGCCACCGAGGAGATCGCCGCGCAGATCTCCCAGGTGCAGGCGGCGACCGCGCAGGCGGTGAAGGCGATCGAGGAGATCGCGCGCACGATCGAGAAGCTGAGCGGCATCGCTGCGACCATCGCCAGCGCGGCCGAGGAGCAGAGCGCAGTCACGCGCGACATGTCGGCCAACATGCAGACCGCGGCGAACGGGGTGGAACACATCGCCGGACAAGTGGCCGAGATGGCCGAGGCGACCCAGGCGGCGGCCGCCGCGACCGGGCGGGTGCGGGAACTGTCGGCGGCGATGGCGGCGTGAAGAGCCGCTGACAGGTCCGACCTCGCTGATCTTCGGCTGCATTGCTATCCGCACGGCTTCCTTCTGCCGCGCGTCTGGGAACTGCGGCACAGTCTTACGGCGTACGATGCGCTTCATGTGGTGCTGGCCGAAGTGCTGGAGGCGCCGCTGCTCACCCGCGGCCGATGCCGGCGTACGCCTGCTGCACGTCGGTGAAACCTGGTTGGCGAACGAGGTCAGGCCAGATCGGCCTCGGCGACGAAGCGTTCGGCCTCGGCGTCGGTCTCAAGTCGCGACGTGGGCGGGTTTGCCGGCGGTCCCACGCGGGACCGGTCTCAGCGCGCGGTCTGGCGCAGGAACGTGAGCTGCCAGCGCATCTCCTCGAGGGTCAGCGGGAAGCCGCCGTCGGCAGCAGGCTCCATCAGCCCGGCAGGCGGAATGTGGCCGATCAGGCTTTGCACCGGAACCGCGGCGGCCATGCTGAAGCCGGCGTTCCAGACGAGGCTTACCAGCGCCTTGGCGCTCCGCAGCGCGGCGGCGCGGTCGATCATGATCATCGGCACCGTTCCGGCAACCGCGAGCATGGCCGCGGCCACGCGCGCCCGGCCGGCCCGCAACGCCTCCAGCAGCGCGGCCTCGGTGAGCTGATGCGCCGCCCGCAGCCGGTGCGCCTCGACCAGCGCCTCCTCGGTGCCAAGGTCCTTCTGCAGCACCGCACAGGGTCCGCAGAGCCGCGCCCGCAGCCGCGCGCGCAGTTCGGCGGCAAGGCCGGGATCGAGGTCGGCGCGCGCCGCCAGCACCTCCAGGAGTCCGGTCGCCACGATCTCCGCCAGCGCACGCGCGGCGCGCGGCGAGAGTTCCGGGCGGCGGACCAGGGGAGCGTGCCAGTCCTCGTGCGCGGGCGCGCGGGCGATCAGCGCATCGAGCGCGGCCTCGCGGATCTGGGCGGACTGGTTCTCAAGCAGGGCACGGATCGCCGCCGAGTCCTCGCCAGCGACGAGGGCATCGGCAACCGCGGCGGACAGATCGGGACGGCGCGCGACGGCCGACGCGGTCGCGGCGCTCGGCGGTGAATCGAGCAGCGCGAGAAGATCGGCGTCGGTCAGCACCGGCGAGAGGCGGATCACCGGCTCGCTGATGGAAGCGACACAATCGCGCGCCAGCCGCAGGATCAGCTCGCGCGGCGCCCCCGGCATCTCCTTCACCACGTCGGCAATGGCGGCGCGCACAAGCTCGGCATGGTCGGCCACCAACCGCGTGAGCAGCGCCACCGCGCGGTCCTGCATCCGGCGGCTTTCGTCGCCGGAGAGGTCGGGCAGGAGGCCCGCGAGCCGGCGGGCGAGCAGGGCGCGCACCCGCTCGTCGGCGTCGCGCGCGAGCAGTTCGATGGCACGCGGGGGCGTTGCCGGGTTGAGCGCGAGAGCGGCGCGGACGGTCACGGACACGTCCTCGGCGAGCGTCGCCAGAAGCTCAGGCGAGGTGGCCGGGCTCGCGCCCTGGCGGACTCGGAGAGCTTCCTCGGCAGACGCCGGGCTCACGGCGGCTCCTCGTGCGCCACCCGCCAGTGGCCGCGCCCGCCGCGCTTGACCTCATACATGGCAAGGTCGGCCCGCCGCATGACGCTCTCCAGATCCTCGCCGTTGCCGGCGCGGCGGGTGGCGATGCCGACCGACAGGCCGAGCTCGGGCAGGCCCGGGGCGAGCGCGGCGAAGCGGCGCGGCACCTCGACACGGAGCCATTCGGCGCGCTCGGCTGCGGTCAGATGGTCGGCACCGTTCAGCCAGACCGCGAACTCGTCGCCGCCCAGCCGCGCGACCAGATCGGTCGGGCGGAAAGCATTCCGCAGCAGGTCGGCGAGGCAGCAGAGCAGCTCGTCGCCCGTTTCGTGCCCGAGCTCGTCGTTGACGCTCTTGAAGCGGTCGAGGTCGATATAAAGCAGGGTGCCGGGCAGCGCCTCGCGGTCCAGCCGCTCGGCGTGGCGCGGCAGCTCCTCGAAGAATGCACGGCGGTTGAGCAGACCGGTGAGCGGATCGGTGCGGGCTTGGGTCGCCATTTCTCGCTGGATCGCCTCGTGTTCCAGCACCACGCGCACGATCGTCATCGCGGCAGCGGCGATGTGCTCGTCGTCGGCGTCCCAGCCGCGCCCGGCGGGGCAGCGCCACAGCGCGAGCCCAGCGAGGTCGCCGAACCGGGAAACGCAGGCCGAGACGAGAAGCGGCCGCCCGTTCGCCTCGCCGGTCAGCGCGCCCGACTGGGGGTCGGCCGCGCGCAGCAGCCGCTCAGCCGCCGCCGCAGTTTCCGCCGCGCCGCTCCCGGTCTCGTGCAGCACCTGAAGCTGCGGCCCGAGCAGGCCGAGCACGGCGGCACCCTGCGCGCCCAGCGCCTCGGAGAGTGTGGCCAGCACGGCACGCATCATGCGCGGCGCCAGAACCTCCTGGCGCATCCGCGCGAGCACGTGCTCGATCACCTCGGCCCGCCGCAGCGCGGCGGCGGCGCCGGCCTCCTGCCCTTCCTGTTCGGTGATGTCGGTGACGATGCCGCGTGCACCTATCCGCCTGCCCTGCCGATCAGTCAGCGGGGCGACGGAGAGCACGACGCAGGCATTGCCGCCATCGCCGCGGCGAAGCCACACGCGCCGGCGCTGGATCACCGCGGCTGGGCGGAACGGGTCGGGAAAGTCCGGCCGGTTGCAGGCCAAAAGCGAAGCCGCCGGTTGTTCGAGCAGCACCCCGGCGGTCCAGCCGAGCGCACTCTCGGGCGCGACGAACGTAAAGCGGCCGGCCTCGTCGGTCTCGAACGCCAGATCGGCGGCGAGCGCGACGAAATCGCGCCATCGCTGGCGGCTTTCCAGCAGCACTGTCCTGAGCGGTCCGGCCAGGCGTCCCGGAAGACCCGGACGCCAGGTGTCGTTGGCGGTTGAATCAGACATCGCGAGCCCCTGCCGGCGAGACTAGGCAGGACAGGCTTAACCGTTCGTTGCCGTCCGCGTTGACAGGCCCGGGTCCCGTCCGCATGGTCCGCGCCCTGCCGGGAGGGGGACGATGGTCGGGAGCGCGCTGGAACAGGCGATCGAGGAGCTGTGGGAGCGGCGCGAGACGCTCTCGCCTGCCACCCCGCGCGACGAGGCAAGGCCCGTGGAGGCGGCGCTCGATGCGCTCGACAGCGGCGCGGCGCGCGTCGCCGAGCCCGCCGGATCGGGCTGGCGCGTCAATCAGTGGCTCAAAAAGGCGGTGCTGCTGTCGTTCCGCCTGACCGACTCGGCGCCGATTCCCGGTCCGGGCGGCGAGCCTGTGTATGACAAGGTGCCGATGAAGTTCGCCGGCTGGGGGGCCAATCGTTTCCGCGAGGCGGGGTTCCGCGCGGTGCCCGGGGCGGTGGTGCGGCGTTCCGCCTACATCGCCCCCGGCGCGGTGCTGATGCCCTGCTTCGTCAATGTTGGCGCCTGGGTGGGGCGCAACACCATGATCGACACCTGGAGCACGGTCGGAAGCTGCGCGCAGGTGGGGGCCAACTGCCACATCTCGGGCGGCGTCGGCATCGGCGGGGTACTGGAGCCCTTGCAGGCCGAGCCGGTGATCATCGAGGATGACTGCTTCATCGGCGCGCGCAGCGAGGTGGCCGAGGGCGTGATCGTGGAGCGCGGCGCGGTGCTGGCGATGGGCACTTTCATCGGCGCCTCCACCAAGATCGTCGATCGCGCCACGGGCGAGATCCATCTCGGCCGGGTGCCGGCCTATTCGGTGGTGGTGCCGGGGGCGTTGCCCGGGAAACCGCTGCCCTCCGGCGCACCGGGACCGAGCCTCTACTGCGCGGTGATCGTCAAGCGCGTGGACGCGCAGACCCGGGCCAAGACCTCCATCAACGAGCTTCTGCGCGATTGAGCGAGCTGGCCGACCCGCTGGCGCTCGCCCAGGCGCTGATCCGCTGCCCCTCGGTCACGCCGGCCGACGCGGGGGCGCAGGACGTGCTGGCGGCGGCGCTGGAACGGCTCGGCTTCCGCGTCACACGGCTGCGCTTCGGCGAGATCGAAAATCTGTACGCGCGGCGGGGCACGGATGGCCCCAACATCTGTTTCGCCGGCCATACCGACGTGGTGCCGCCGGGTGAACGCCGGTTCTGGCGCTTCGACCCGTTTGGCGGGGAGGTTGAGTCTGGTGTGCTGTACGGGCGGGGCGCCTGCGACATGAAGGGCGCAATCGCCGCTTTCGTCGCTGCCTGCGCCCGCCACCAGAGCGGCGGCTCGGTGAGCATGCTGATCACCGGCGACGAGGAAGGGCCGGCGGTCGACGGCACGGCCAAGGTGCTGGAATGGTTGGCGTCCAACGGCGAGGTGCCGGATTTTTGCCTCGTCGGCGAGCCGACCTGCCGCGCCGCGCTCGGCGACATCATCAAGATCGGCCGGCGCGGCAGCCTGACCGCGCGCATCGCCGTGCATGGCGTGCAGGGGCATTCGGCCTATCCGCAGAAGGCCGACAACCCGGTGCACCGGCTGGTCCGTGCGCTCGCAGCGCTCACCGCCGCGCCGCTCGATGCCGGCAGCGCGCATTTCGAACCGACCAGCCTGCAAGTGACAACGGTCGATGTCGGTAACCCGGCGAGCAACGTGATTCCCGCGCAGGCGACGGCGGTGCTCAACATCCGCTTCAACGACCTGCACAGGGGGCGCGATCTGCGCGAGTGGCTACGCGCCACGATCGCTCAGCACGCCGAGCGATTCGACCTCGACGTCTCGATCAGCGGCGAATCCTTCCTAACCGAGCCCGGCCCGATGGTCGATCGGCTGCGCGCGGCGATCGCGGGCGCGGCGGGCGTTGAGCCGGCGCTCGATACCGGCGGCGGCACTTCGGACGCGCGCTTCATCGCCCGCTACTGCCCGGTGGCCGAGTTCGGACTCCTCGGCACGTCGATGCATCAGGTCGACGAGCGCGTGCCGGTGGCGGAGCTGCGCGCGCTCGCCGATGTCTATGCGGCGGTGCTGCGCGCGCTGCACGGCTGAGATGGCCCACTGCCCCCAGCGCCGGCCGAGCGGCGACGTGCTGGTCGGGATGGTGCTGACCGCGCTCGGCCGCCGCGACGGGCTGACCCGCTTCGGGGGAACCAAGGACCGTTTTCTCGCCAGCCTTGCGCCGCTGATCGCCTTTCCGCTGGTGGCGGCGTTCCTGGCGGGATTGGCGGGCGAGGCGCGGTTAGCCTCGGTGCAGTTTCTCGGTACGCTCTGTGCGCTGCTAGCCCCGCTCGTCGTCTCCTACGAGCTGGCGCGGCTATGGGGCCGGGTCGCCTCCTGGCTGCGCTTCGCCACCGCCTTCAACTGGTGCCAGTGGGCGATCCCGCTGGTCGCCGCCGTCGCCCTCGCGGTGCTGACCCCGGCGCTGCGCGGACCCGTCGGACCCTATGGCGCCTTCGCGGCCGGGATCGGCGTGGCCGGGCTCTATGCGCTTTGGCTGCACTGGTTCATCGCCCGCCACGGGCTCGGCATCTCGGTCTGGCGCGCGATTTTGTTGGTGATCTGCGTCAACGTCGCCAGCGCCGTCATGGGCATCGGGCCGGCGCTGCTGGCGCAGCGCGTTCTGTGATGGGCCGGATCGCCGCCTCGATCGGCAGCGGGCTCTCGGGCGCGGCGATGCTGGCGACCGGACGGGCAGCCGGGCTCGGGCGCGTCGAGGCCGACACCGGGGGCGCGATCCGCAGTTTCTGGGCGGCGGCGATCGCCCTGCCGATGCTGCTCTGTCTTCGCCTGATCGACTGGACCGCCAACGGGCGGCCGGCGGCGCCCGCGCACGATCTGGCGCGGGACCTGCTGATCTTCGTGGTGGGCTGGGCGGGCTACGCCGTGCTGTCCCACTTCGTCGCCGTGCGGATCGGGCGGGAGCGGCGCTGGCCCGGCTACATCGCCGTCTGGAACTGGTGCAACGTGGTGCAGTACGCGCTGCTGCTGCTCGCCGCGATCCCCGCGCTCCTGCACGCGCCGGCACAAATCGGGCAGGCGACGGAGCTGATCGCCGTCGGATGGGCGCTCTGGCTCGAATGGTTCGCGACCCGGCTGGCGCTGGACGTGACGGCGCTCACGGCCGCCGCGCTGGTCGGCGCCGATTTGCTGATCGGCCTGTTTTTGGCCGGCATCAGCGGCGGCTAGCTAGGCGGCGATCCGGGACGTGAGATGCGGGCCGTGCTGGGCGGCGAGATGGCCGGCCTCGGTCGCCGCGGCGCGGAAATATTCGACGATGTACACCCGCACGGCGCTGGTGCGCCCGCCCTCGTGGCGCGTGCCGTCGACCGAGCGGATCAGCTCGTGAATGTCCCGCCCCTCACGGCGGCAGATTTCGCCGAGCGCGTCCCAGAGTTCCGGCTCGAGCCGCATACTGGTGCGCCCGCCGGCGGCGACGACATTGCGGTTGATGAGACGGGTGCCCGGCATGGCGATGCTCCTCTGTGCAATGGCAGCGGGCACAGGCAACCACAGCCGCGTTAAGGGAAGGTTGCGAGCCGGGCTTGGGCGGGGCTAGCACCGGCGCGAAGTCGGAGGGACGGTGGACCGCGCGGCACGATGGGCGATCGGCAGCCTGCTGGTGGGCTGCGCGGTCCTGGCGCTGAAGACCCTCGCCTGGCGGCTGAGCGCGAGTGCCGCGTTCTTCTCCGATGCGCTCGAAACCACGGTCAACGTCGCCGCCTCGGCGATCGCGCTTTATGCGGTGCGGCTCGCCTCGGTGCCGGCCGACGAGAACCACCCCTACGGCCACGAGAAGGCGGAGTTCTTCGCCGCGGTGATCGAGGGCGTGCTGATCGTGCTTGCCGCGCTGGCGATCTTCCGTGCGGCGGCGCTCAATTTCGCCGCGCCGCACGGGTTGGAACTCTCGGGGATGGCCTTTGCCGCGAACGGCGGCGCGACGGTGCTGAACGGCCTCTGGTCGTTCCTGCTCGGGCGCGCGGGGCGCCGGCTGCGCTCCACCGCGCTCGTCGCCGATTCGCGCCATCTCGTCGCTGACGTGGTGACGTCGGTGGCGATCCTAGCCGGCGTCGGGTGCATCGCGCTCACGGGCGAGGTTCTGATCGACCCGGCGCTCGCGGCGCTGGCGGGCGTCTATGTGCTCTGGTCGGGCGTGCGGACGGTCTCGCAGTCTGTGGGCGGGCTGATGGACGCCGCGCCCGATCCCAGGATCGTGCAGCGTATCCGCGAGCTGGTGTCGGAGTCCGCCTCGGGCGCGATCGAGGTGCACGATCTGCGCACCCGCCGGGCCGGGCGGCGGGCCTATGTGGAGTTCCACATGGTGGTGCCGGGCCACATGTCGGTCGCCGAGTCGCACGCCATCTGCGACCGCATCGAGGCGGCGTTGAAGGCCGAGATGGAGTACTTGGCGATCACCATCCATGTCGAACCCGAGATCAAGGCCAAGCAGCACGGCGTCCCGGTCCTCTAGCCTGCCGGCCGGCTGGGCGGCGGCCTCGGCCGCGCTTCATGCGGCGATCCTGGCCGCCTTGCTGATCGGCCTGCCGCGGCGCCCGCTGCCGCCGCCCGACCAGGGACCGACGGTGGAGCTGCGGCTGGTGGAGACCAAGGGCCCGAACGGACCAGTGCCAGGCGCTGCAGCGCCGCTGCCCGCTCCGGCCCCGCAGCAGGCGCCCGCCGCGCCCCCCGCGCCGCCGCAACCGCAAACCGGGAGGGTGGCGTCGTCGACCGTGGCGCCCTTGCCGCCGGCACCCGCGCCGCAGCCAGCATCGCCCGCCCGGCCTGCCCCGCGCATGGAGGTCAATCTCGGCGGCGGGGACAGTTTGACGAACGCCGTCGCGACCGGTCCGAGCGTGCGCCCGGCCGGCATCGACCCGCGCTATCGCAACCGCGAGCCGGTTTATCCGTCCGCCGCTGCCGCCCGCGGTGAGCATGGCACGGTGATCCTGCTGATCCATATCGACCAGGAAGGCGGGGTGACCGGGGTCGATGTGGCGCGGACCTCCGGCTACGACCTGCTGGATCGCGCCGCGCGCGAGGCGGTGGAACGCTGGCACTTCATGCCGGCGGTGCGGGACGGCGCGCCCGTGCCCTCCGAGATGCCGCTGCGGGTGGTGTTCGCGCTGAACTGAGGCGCACCGCCGCCTCGTTAACCGCAAGGTAACCGGCGCGACGCAGCATGGGCTTCGCGGCAGGATGCCGGGAGCAAGCGTGTCATGCGGGGCAGCGCCGGACAGCGCGGCAAGGACGGAGGGGCGGCGTGCAGGCGCTGATCCAGGGCCTGCGCGCGCTCGGCGCCGTGCGGCTCGCGGCGCTCGGAGCTGTCGGCGCCGCCGTGCTCGGCATGCTGGCGTTGCTCGTGCTCACCTCCGGGCGGCAGAACATGGCGCTCGTCTATGGCGGGCTCGATCTCAGCGATGCCGGCCAGGCCGCAGACCTGCTCTCCCGCCAGCACATCCCCTACCAACTCGCCCAGGGCGGCACCGCCCTGATGGTGCCCGCCGATCTGGTGCCGGAGGCGCGGGTGGCGCTGGCGAGGGCGGGGCTGCCGCAGGGCGGCGGCGGCGTGGGGTACGAGCTGTTCGACCGCGGCACGAGCGGCCTCACCAGCACCGAGTTCGAGCAGCAGATCGCCGAGACCCGCGCGCTGGAAGGCGAGCTTGCCCGCTCCATCCGCGCCATCGCCGGCGTGCGCGCGGCGCGGGTGCATCTGGTGCTGCCGCGCCGTGCGCCGTTCGCCCGCGAAGCGCAGCCAGCCTCGGCCAGCGTGCTCCTGACCATGCAGGGCGCCGCCCGGCTAGACCGCGAGGGCGTGCAGGCGATCCTCAACCTCGTGGCCGCTGCTGTACCTGGGCTGAAGCCGCGCGACATCGCCATCGTCGATTCGCGCGGCGAGCTGCTGGCGCGCGCCGGGGCGCCCGTTGATGCCGAGGGCGCCGCGATGTCGGCCGATGAGGTGCGCCGCGCGACCGAAATGCGGCTCGCCCGCGCCGTGGAGGAGATGCTGGAGCAGAGCCTCGGCCCCGGCCATGTGCGCGCCGAGGCGGCGGTGCAGATGGATTACCAGAAGGTCCAGGAGACGCAGGAACGCTTCGATCCCGACGGGCAGGTGGCGCGCAGCGAGCAGAGCGTCAACACGACCTCGAAATCCACCGAGGCGCCGCAGACAGTGACGGTGCAGAACAACCTGCCGAACGCTGAGCCGGCGGCGAGCGGCGCCGGCACCGAGGAGAGCCGCCAGCAGCAGACCACCAACTACGAGATCAGCAAGACCGTCCGCACGCTGGTGAACGAGCAGCCGCGGATCGCGCGCATCAGCCTCGCCGTGCTGGTGGACTCCGCCAAGGCGAAGGATTCCGCCGAGCTCGGTCGCATCGCCGATCTGGTGAAGACCGCGATCGGGTTCGACGCGAAGCGCGGGGACGAGGTGCGGGTAGAGGCGATGCCGTTCGCCGCGCTCGATGCGCCCGAGCCCGAGAAACCGGGCCTCCTCGGGGTTCGCTTCGAAAAATCCGACCTCATGCACTTGGCTGAGGTGGCGCTGGTCGGCCTGCTCGGGATCGTCGGGCTGCTGAGCGTGCTGCGGCCCATGGTGATGCGGCTGACCTCGCTCGGCACGGACGCCCCCGTGCCGCTGCTCGCCGGCGCCGGCGCGGGCGGCGGACGCACTTCGCTCGTCTCTCCCGCCGAGCGTGCCGGGCTCGCTGGCCCTGCGCCCCCGGCGGGCCTTCTTGAAGACGAGAGCATGGTCAACATCGCGCAGGTGGAGGGCCAGATGCGCGCCTCCTCGATCCGTCGCCTCGCCGAGCTGGTCGATCGCCACCCGGACGAGACGCTGATGATCGTGCGCGGCTGGATCGGCCAGGAGCCCGCCTGATGGCGAAGCTCGACGACTACCGCGCGATGACCGGACCGCAGAAGGCGGCGGTGCTGATGCTCGCGCTCGGCGAGGAGCAGTCGGCGCGGCTGTTCGCAAACATGCACGAGGATGAGATCAAGGAAATCTCAGCGGCGATGGCGCAGCTCGGCAGCGTGCGCGCCGAGATCGTCGAGCGGCTGTGCCAGGATTTCGCCGAGACGATGGGCGCCAGCGGCAGCCTGATCGGCAGTTTCGAGAGCACCGAGCGGCTACTGCAGCGCGCGCTGCCACGCGAGCGCGCACAGCAGATCATGGAGGAAATCCGCGGCCCAGCCGGCCGCACGATGTGGGACAAGCTCGGCAACGTCAATGAGGCGGTGCTCGCCAACTATCTCAAGAACGAATACCCGCAGACGGTGGCGGTGGTACTGGCGAAGGTGAAGCCCGAGCACGCCGCGCGCGTGCTCGCCCTCCTGCCCGACGTGTTCGCGATGGAAGTCGTGATGCGGATGCTACGGATGGAGAGCATCCAGAAAGAGGTACTCGACGGCGTGGAGCGCACGCTGCGGAGCGAGTTCATGTCCAACCTCGCCCGCAGCACTCGCCGTGACGCGCATGAGCTGATGGCGGAGATCTTCAACAATCTCGACCGTCAGACCGAGCAGCGGTTCCTCGCCGTGCTCGAGGAGCGCAACCGCGAATCGGCCGAGCGCATCAAGGCGCTGATGTTCACCTTCGAGGATTTGGTGCGGCTGCCGCCGCAAAGCGTGCAGACGCTCTTGCGCGAGGCCGACAAAGAAAAGCTGCCGCTGGCGCTGAAGGGCGCCTCGGACCGCATCAAGGATCTGGTGTTCGGCAACCTGTCCGAGCGCGCGTCGAAGATGCTGCGCGAGGAGATCGAGGCGCTCGGCCCGGTGAAGCTGCGCGCGGTGGATGAGGCGCAGGCGGAGATCGTGGCGCTGGCGAAGGAACTTGCCGCCCAGGGCCAGATCGAGATCGGCGAGAGCAAGGACGAGGAGCTCGTGTATTAGATGGACGGCCTGACCAACGGCTTTGCCGGCGTGAAGCTGCCGCGCCGCGCACGTTCCCCGCTGTTCGAGGAAGATTTCGGCCTGCCGCCGCCGCCGGCACCGCAGACCGAGCCGGAGGTGATCGCCCCGGGTCCGGCCGACGCCGTGCTGACCGCGGCGCGCGCCGAGGCGTGGGCGGACGGCTACGAGGCCGGCCGGGCCGAGGCCGAGGCGGCCGGTGCGCGCGCCCTGGCCGATGCCGCCGCGGCGCTCGGCGGCGCACTGGAAGGCGCCGCCACGGCAGTGCGGGCGGACGCCGAGGCGACCGCCGAGGCGCTGGTGGAGCTTTTGATGGAAACCTTCGCGACGCTGTTTCCCGATCTTTGCAAGCGCCACGGACCCGCCGAGGCACTGGCGCTGGTGCGCGCCCTGCTGCCGGGGCTCGTCTATGAGCCGTCGGTGCGGATCGCGCTGCCGCCCGCGCTCGTGCCGGCGCTCGAGGCCGAACTCGCCCGCGCGCTGCCCGAGGAGCAGCGCGCACGGGTGCGCGTGCGGGCCGAACCGGGGCTCGGCGCGGGCGACGTGCGGGTGAGCTGGGAGCGCGGTGGGGCGGAGCGGAACACGGCCGCGCTATGGGCGGATATCCAGGCGGTGCTCGCCGGCGCGGGGCTGCCGCTGCCCGCGCCAGCCGCACCGTCGGAGCCCGTTCATGCCGGATGAGATGGAACTCTCCGAGCTGGGCGAACCGGCGCCGAACGGACCCGATCCGGCCGGGCCGCGCAGCGCGCGCGACCTGGAAGCGGTGTACGACATCCCCGTCACCGTCAGCGCCGTGCTCGGCAAGGCGACGATGCAGGTGAACCAGCTCCTCAAGTTGGGCCGCGGCGCGGTGGTGGAGCTCGACCGCAAGCTCGGCGAGGCGATCGACATCTACGTCAACAACCGCTTGGTCGCGCGCGGCGAGGTGGTGATGGTGGACGACACGCGCCTCGGCGTGGCGATGACCGAGATCGTCAAGGCGGACCGGGCGGGCTGACGATGCGCGTGCTGATCATCGGATCGCTCGCAGGCGAGCTCGGTCAGGCGGCGCGCATCGCCATCGCCCAGGGTGCCAAGCTCGACCAGGCCGATGATACGGAAGCGGCGCTCGCGCGCCTGCGCGCGGACGCGCGCACCGACCTCGTGCTGTGCGACGTGCGCCACGATGTCGGGGCGGTGGTGCGCGCGCTCGCCGCCGAGCGGATGGCGGTGCCGGTTGTTGCTTGCGGAACCGGCGACGACGCCGAGGTGGCGGTGCGCGCCATCCGCGCCGGGGCGCGCGAATTCCTCACCCTGCCACCCGATCCCGATCTGATCGCCGCCATCCTCGCCGCCGCGGCAGGCGAGAGCCATGCGCTCGTGTTCCGCGATCCGGTGATGGCGGCTTCCGTGCGGCGCGCCGAGCAGGTGGCGGCCTCGGAAGCGTCGGTGTTGATCACGGGCGAATCCGGCACCGGCAAAGAGGTGCTGGCGCGGCACATCCACCGCCGCTCACGTCGCGCGGGCGGGCCGTTCGTGGCGCTGAATTGCGCGGCGATCCCCGAGCAGCTTCTGGAATCGGAGCTGTTCGGCCACGAGAAGGGCGCGTTTTCCGGCGCGCTCGCGCGTCGCATCGGCAAGTTCGAGGCCGCCGACGCCGGCACCTTGCTGCTCGACGAGGTCTCGGAGATGGACCTCCGCTTGCAGGCGAAACTCTTGCGTGCGGTGCAGGAGCGCGAGATCGACCGCGTGGGCGGATCGGCGCCAGTGCGGGTGAATGTGCGGATTCTCGCTACCACCAACCGCGACCTCGCCGCCGAGGCCGCCAGGGGCGCATTCCGCGAAGATCTGTTCTTCCGCCTGAACGTCGTGAACGTGCGCGTGCCGCCGCTGCGCGAGCGCCCGGCCGACATTCCCCTGCTCGCGGATCATTTCGCACGCAAATACGCCGAGGTGAACGGGCTGCCGTACCGGCCATTGTCGGCGCTGGCGCTCGCGCGGATGGGCACGCACCGCTGGCGCGGCAATGTGCGCGAGCTGGAGAATACGGTGCACCGCGCGGTGTTGCTCGCCGAGGGCGCGGAGATCGGCGCCGAAGCGGTGGAGCTCGGCCCTCCGGCGGCCGCGGCGCCGATGGTCGCCGATGCCGCCAACCCGGTCGGCGCGCTGGTGGGGCGGCGGGTGGACGAGGTGGAACGCGATCTGATCCTGGAGACGCTTGGCCGCACGCTCGGCAACCGCACGCACGCGGCGACGATCCTCGGCATTTCGATCCGCGCGCTGAGGAACAAGCTGCGCGACTACGCGGCGCAGGGCGTGAGGGTGCCGCCACCGACGCAGGGCGCGGCGGCGTGAGCGGGGAGTGGGTGTACCTGCGTAGCAGCCGACGCAACGGGACATTGTACGTCGGCGTGATGTCGGACCTCGAACGCCGAGTCGGTGAACAGCGCGGTTTCACGAGCGCCTCCGGGCTCAAGAGGCCCGTGTGGTTCGACCGGCACGACCGGATCGATGACGCGATCGAACGCAAAAGGAACATCAAGCACTGGCTGAGAGCTTGGAGGGTGCGGCTGATCCATCGGGAGAACGCCGAATAGCGAGACCTCTACGATGCGATCATCTGAGGGTTCCAATCGTCGTTCAGTAACATCTTTCGTCATGCCCGGGATTGGCCCGAGCACCCACGACCTTTCTTCGCGCGGCGGCTGCATCGTGGGTGGCCGGGCCAGGCCCGGCGATGATGGTAGACGGCTACCGGCAAGCGGCCGCTCCAGCATCGTCGCGGCGCTGCGCGCATGAACCCCACTCTCTCCACCCTCCTCCCCACCCTCCGCCGCTACGCGCCCGGCAGCGACGTGGGGCTGGCGCTTGGGGTGGTAGCGCTTTTGTCGGTGCTCGTGCTGCCGCTGCCGCCGGCGGTGCTCGATTTCTCGCTCGCGCTGTCCATCACCGCAGCGGTGCTCGTGTTGATGGTAGCGCTGTTCGTCGCCAAGCCGCTCGACTTCACGAGCTTTCCGACCCTGCTGTTGCTGACGACGCTCCTGCGTCTGTCGCTGAATGTCGCGACCACGCGGCGCATCCTCTCGCACGGCTCCGAGGGGCCGGATGCGGCGGGGCACGTGGTCGCCGCGTTCGGCGGGTTCCTGATGGGCGGGGACGTGGTGATCGGCGTGATCGTGTTCGCGATCCTGTTGGTGGTGAACTTCATGGTCATCACCAAGGGCTCGGGCCGCATCGCCGAGGTCGCCGCGCGGTTCAGCCTGGACGCGATGCCGGGCAAACAGATGGCGATCGACGCCGACCTCTCGGCGGGGCTGATCGACGAGAAAACCGCCCGTGCCCGGCGCAAGGAGCTGGAATCCGAAAGCGGCTTCTTCGGCGCGATGGACGGCGCGGCGAAGTTCGTCCGCGGCGATGCGGTGGCGGGGCTGGTGATTACCTCGATCAACATCGTGGGCGGGCTCGCGATCGGCGTCGTGCAGCACGGCATGGCGCTGCCCGACGCGCTTTCCACCTTCACCACGCTGACGGTGGGCGACGGGCTCGTGTCGCAAATCCCGGCGCTGCTCGTTTCCGTCGCCGCCGGCATCGTGGTCACCAAGAGCGGGATGGACGGCAGCGCGGATGCGGCATTGGTCGGCCAGCTCGGGCGCAGCCCGAAGCCGCTGGCGCTGGCGGCCGGCGCGGCCGGTGTGCTTGCGCTGGTGCCCGGCCTGCCGCCGCTGCCGTTCCTCGCTCTGGCCGGCCTTGCCGGCGGCGGTGCTTGGCTGCGGCACCGCCACCCAGTCGCGGCGGCGGCACCCGCCGCGGCGCCGGCGCCGCCGGCGGAGCCGCCGATCGGCGAGCAGCTCCGCATCGACCTCGTGCGCCTAGAACTCGGCTACGCGCTGCTGGCACTCGCGGGCGGGGCGCAGGCGCGGCTGACCGAGCAGATCAAGGGCTTGCGCCGCTCGCTCGCCGCCGAGATGGGCTTCGTGCTGCCGCCGGTGCGGATCCAGGACAACATGCAGCTCGGGGCGGACACTTACGTCATTCGCGTCAAGGAGATCGAGGCCGCACGCGGCGAGCTGCGGCCGACGCGGATGCTGGTGATGAACCCGAAGGGCGGCGTGCCCGACCTGCCGGGCGAACCGACCGTGGAACCGGCTTTCGGCCTGCCCGCGCTCTGGATCGAGCCGAGCGAGAAGGACATCGCCGCGGCGCGTGGCTTCACCGTGGTCGATCCGGCGAGCGTGCTGACCACGCACCTGACCGAAGTGGTGCGCGAGAACATGGCCGAGCTGCTCTCCTTTGCCGACACGCAAAAGCTGATCGACGAGCTGCCGCGCGAGCAGCAGAAGCTCGTCGCCGACCTGATCCCCTCGCAGATCAGCCTCGGCGGCGTGCAGCGCGTCTTGCAGGCGCTGCTCGCGGAGCGCGTGTCGATCCGCGATTTGCCGACCATCCTCGAGGGCGTGCAGGAGGCGTGCGCGGCGAACATCCGCGCCACCGCCGGGATCGTCGCGCATGTGCGCGTGCGGCTCGCCCGCCAGATCAGCGACAGCCACACCGCGCCCGGCGGCTATCTGCCGATCATCCCGCTCTCGCCCGACTGGGAGACGAGCTTCGCCGAGGCACTCACGGGGCCGCCCGAGGACCGCCAGCTCGCGATGGCGCCGACGCGCTTGCAGGAATTCATGCAGAAGCTGCGCGCCGCCTTCGATTCGGCTTCCGGCGCGGGCGAGACGCCGGTGCTGCTGACGAGCGGCGGGATCCGGGCGCACGTGCGGGCGGTGGTGGAACGCATACGGCCGAACACGGCGGTGCTGGCGCAGGCGGAGATTCATCCGCGCGCGCGCATCCGCACCGTGGCGACGATTTGATGGTCCGCGAACTGCAAACCCTCACGCCCGGGTCAAGTCCGGACATGGGGACAAATATCGGTGACGGGCTCAATCAGCTCGCGAACTCTCGTACAAAACCATCACGTGCCCCTCCTGCACGAATCGCTCACGCTCAATCATGCCGATGCCGCCAAGCACGGTGCGGGAGGCGAAATTGCTCTCGCGCGCCACCGCAACGATGCGCGCCAGCCCGGCGCGGTCGTGACCGAAGCGCAGCGCCGCACCGGCCGCCTCGCGGGCAACGCCCCTTCCCTGCGCGCCGGCAACCAGCGCGAAGCGTAGCGCGATCCCGCGCCCGTCGGGGCGCTCCATGAAGCCAGTGATGCCGAGGAAACGTCCGCTCGCGGCGTTGCGGACGGTCCAAATCCCGCAGCCGTGCGCGGCCCAGAAGGCGATTTCCTCGGCCAGTTCCTCCGCCGTGCGCGCGGGGTGGCGGACGCCGCCCAGCATGATCGCATAGACGCGCGGATCCGCCTTCAGCGCCACGAGCTCGGGCAAGTCGGCCGGGCCGACCGGCGTCAGCGCCAAGCGGGCGGTGCGGATCACCCAGGCCGGGTTGGGGGACACGAAAACGGACCTCACGAACGGGATCGGCGAAAGACGACGGCGCGCGAGGCAGGTAAAGGCCCCCTCTTTGGATTCCCGTCCGGCGCGGCGATAATCCGCCTCGCAGGCAAGGGCGGCGCGCCGACCGGGAGGGAACCATGTCCGAGTTCGACTACATCATCGTGGGCGCCGGATCGGCCGGATGCGTGCTGGCGAACCGGCTGACCCACGACCCGAATTGCCGCGTGCTGCTGCTGGAGGCGGGGCCGCGCGACCGGCACCTCTACATTGATATGCCGGCCGGTTTCGCCAAGCTGATGAACAACCCGCGCTTCAACTGGTGTTTCGAGACCGAACCCGACCCGAATGTGGACAACCGCAGGATTCCGATCCCGCGCGGCAAGACGCTCGGCGGATCGAGCTCGATCAACGGCATGTTGTATGTGCGCGGCAATCCGCTTGATTACGAAACCTGGGCACAGCTCGGCAATCGCGGCTGGTCCTATGAGGCGGTGCTGCCCTACTTCAAGAAGTCCGAACACTACGAAGGCAAGGGAGGCGAGGCGCGCGGACGCGGCGGCCTTCTGAACGTCGCCGAGATGCGCGAGAATAATGAGGTGTGCGACGCTTTCATCGCCGCCGGGGTGGCCGAGGGCTTTCCGCGCAATCCCGACTACAACAGCGGCGATCAGGAAGGCTTCGGCTATTTCCAGGTGACGCAGAAAAACGGCAGGCGCTGGTCCACCGCGCGCGCCTTCCTCGATCCGGCACGCGCGCGCCGCAATTTGCGGATCGAGACCGAGGCGCAGGCGACCGACCTGATCCTGGAGGGCGCGCGCTGCGTTGGCGTGCGCTACCGCCAGCATGGGCAGAAGCGCGAGGCGCGCTGCGGCGGCGAGGTGATCTTGGCCGCGGGCGCGGTGAAGTCGCCGCACCTTCTGGAGCTGTCGGGCATCGGCCAGCCGGAGCTTCTGTCCTCGCTCGGCATCGAGGTGCGCCACGCCCTGCCGGGCGTGGGCGAGAATTACCGCGACCACTACGCGCCGCGCATGAACTGGCGCGTGAAGCTGCGCGTTACTTTGAACGAGCAGACGCGCGGGCTCTATCTCGCCCGCGAGGTCGCCCGGTATTTCATCATGCAGCGCGGCGTGCTGACCTACACCGCCGGCATCGCCTACGGCTTCATCCGCACGCGCCCCGAGCTCGAGGTGCCGGACGTGCAGTACCATTTCGCTCATGCGAGCTATGCCAGCGCGGCGAGCCGGATCCTCGACCGCGAGCCCGGCATGACGATGACGGTCTATCAGTGCCGGCCGGAATCGAAGGGCTCGATCCATGCAAAGAGCGCCGATCCGATGGAGAGCCCGGCGATCCGCCCGAACTTCCTCGCCGAGGAAGTGGACCGGCGGGTGCTGATCGACGGCATGAAGATCGGCCGGCGCATCATCAACAATCCGGCGATGGACCGCTACCGCGCCTACGAGATGAATCCGGGCGAGGCGGTGCAGACCGACGACGAATGGCTCGCCTTCGCGCGCGCCAACGGTCAGACGACCTACCACGTGATCGGCACCTGCAAGATGGGGCAGGACCGGATGGCGGTGGTGGACGAGCGGCTCCGCGTGCTTGGGATCACCGGGCTGCGCGTCGCCGACGCCTCGGTGATGCCGACCATGGTCTCGGGCAACACCAATGCCGCCGTGATCATGATCGCCGAAAAGGCCGCCGACATGATCCGCGAGGACGCCCGCGCCGGCGCCACCGCGATGGCCCGCGCGGCTTGATCTTGCTCAAGGATCCGTGATCCGCCTTGACCCGGGGCGCACCGGGCTTGTATGCGCGGCGCGCGCCGGAAACATTTCGTTCTCGGTGCCCGATCGAGGCTTTCCCACCGCAGGACGTGAATTGACATGAAGCTGAAACTTTTGGGCGCGCTCGCCGTCGTCGCGGTGCTGGCGGGATGCAGCAGCCAGCCTGCCAACACGGGCGCCGCCACCGGAACGGGCGCCGCCACCGGCGCCTCCGCGGTCGTGCCGGGCAGCGAGGAGGATCTGGTCCAGAATGTCGGCGACCGGGTGTTCTTCGCGTTCGACAGCTCCACCCTGACGCCCGAGGACCAGGCGACGCTGACCAAGCAGGCGCAGTGGCTTCAGCAGTACCCGCAGGTTCGCGTGCAGATCGCCGGCAACTGCGATGACCGGGGCACCGAGGAATATAACTTGGCGCTTGGCCAGCGCCGCGCCAACGCCGCGCGCGACTATCTGGTGGCGCGCGGGGTGAACCCGGCGCGCATCACCACCATCAGCTACGGCAAGGACCGCCCGGTCGATCCGGCCGACAACGAGGAAGCGTGGGCGAAGAATCGCAACGCGATCACCTCGGTGATCGGCGCCACCCCGACCTCGTAGCGGCGCTCGGGGCGGCGGTTCCGCCGCCGCCCGGGCTCGTATAGAAGGCGCGCCCGAGCCAGGAGGGCGAGATCGACATGAGAGTGCGCGGGATCGGCGGGCTGGCCGCGCTGGGGCTCGCGGCGCTTCTGTGCCTGCCGGTTGTCCCGGCGTCGGCGCAGATGGAGACGCGCGAGGGGATCGCGCTGCAAAACCAGATTCTCGAACTGCAACGCGAGATCGAGGCGCTGCAGCAGCAGCGCGGCGGCGGCGCGTATCCGGGCTATGCGGCACCGGCACCCTATGCCCAGCCAAATGCTCCGGGCGGCGCGTCGAGCGACATCGTCGCCTCGCTGCTGACGCGCGTCGACACGCTGGAGGCGGCGGTGCGCGAGCTGCGCGGACGCGTGGAGACGCTGAGCAATCAGCTCCAGCAGGTGAGCGCGCAACTCGGCAAGCGCCTCGACGATCTGCAGTTCCAGATGCAGAACGGCGCCGCCGCCGCCGGCACGACCGCACCCGTGGCCGCGCCACCCTCGGGCACGGTGCCGCCGCCCCCGGTGCCGCGTTCCGGCGCCACCGCGCAGAGTCCCGCCCCGGCGGCGCCCGAGGCCGGCAAGCCGACGCCCGAACTGGCGCTGAGAAACGGCAATGCCGCGCTAGCGCAGCACGATTATCCGGCCGCGGAGCGGTATGCGCGCGAGGTGCTGGCCAACAAACTCAGCCCGCACGCGGCTGAGGCGACGTATCTTCTGGCCCAGGCGCAGCTCGGGCAAAAGCAGTATTCGCAGGCGGCGATCTCGTTCGACGACGCCTATAACCGTTCGAAGAAGGGGCCGTACGCGCAGGACTCGCTGCTCGGGCTCGCGGACGCGCTGATCGCGATCAACGAGAAGCGCGCCGCCTGCGACACGCTGGCGAAGCTGCGTGCCGAGTTTCCCAGCCAACGCCCGGACGTACGCGATCGCGCCGCCCAGGACGCGCGGCGGGCCGGCTGCCGGTAGGGCGCTTTGGGTTCGCTGTCCGGTTGAGGCCACAGGTCACACTCGCGCCGTTTCCGTCATGCCCGGGCTTGGCCCGGCCATGACGATCAATGGTAGTCTCCAGACAATTGGAACCGAACAGGAAACCTTCGAAACAAAGGGGTGCCTACCTATCCGCCCGTTCCAGTCGGCCGATCCAGCGGACGCCGGCTCGGCTGATCTCGCGGCGGCGTTCGCCGCCCGCATGGCCCGGCTCGGACCGTTCGAGCCATCACCCCGTCTGGCGCTCGCCGTCTCGGGCGGGGCCGACAGCATGGCGCTCGCGCTGCTCGCGCGGCACTGGGCGGCCGAACGCGGCGGGTCGGCGCTGGCGCTGGTGGTGGATCACGGACTGCGGCCGGAATCGGCCGATGAAGCCGCACTCACTCTGTCCCGGCTGACCGGGGCCGGCATCGCCGCCCGGGTGCTGCCACTAACCGGCTTGGCCGCCGGACCGGCGCTGGCGGAGCGGGCGCGCGCAGCGCGCTACGCGGCATTGGCGGCGGCCTGCGCCGAGGCCGGTATCGCGCATCTGCTGCTCGGCCACCATGCGGGCGATCAGGCGGAGACCGTGCTGATCCGCGCGCTGGCGGGCAGCGGCCCGCACGGGCTCGCCGGGATGGCCGCGCTTGTCGAGCACCCACATGTGCGGCTGCTGCGGCCGCTCTTGGATGTTGCCCCCGGCCGGCTGCGTGCGCTGCTGCGCGCAGCCGGGTGGGAGTGGGTCGAGGACCCGTCCAACACAAATCCGATGTCGACCCGTGTCCGTCTGCGCGCCCTGCGGCACGACCGGGACGGCGCGGGACCGGCCACCAGCGCGCTCGTGGCGGCGGCGCGCGCCGACGGCCTGCGGCGCGCGGCCGACGAGGCGGCAATCGCCGAGGAAATCGCCAGTCAGGTCACGCTCCGGCCGGAGGGATTTGCCCTAATCCCCCCGTCGGGGCTCTCGCCCGCGGCATTCGGGAGGTTGGTGGCGGCGATCGGCGGCCTTGAACGGCCATTGCCGGAGAGGGATGCCGCCGCGCTTGCCGACCGGCCGCGTGCCGCCACCATCGCCGGCACCGAGTTGGTGCCGGCGGGGCGGCTCGGGCCGGGCTGGCTGCTGGTGCGCGAAGCCGCCGCCGCCCGGCCGCCGGTGACGCTTGCCGCGGGCGCGGTGTGGGACGGCCGGTTCAAGATCGTCGCGGCGGGTGAGCCGCCCGCTGGCGACGCCCTTTCGGTCGGTGCGCTTGGCGTGGAGGCGGCGCGTTTTCGCGGCTGCAAGGGCCTTCCCACGATGGTCCTGCGGTCGCTGCCCGCCGTGCGCGCGGGCGGCGAGCTGCTTGCGGTGCCTCATCTCGACTGGCCGGGTGCAGCCGAAGCGGCCTGTTTCCGCTGCGTTTTCGCCCCCCCGCCCGCCGCGGGGCCGGCCCCGTTCCTCAGTTGCTGAAGGTTTTGGGGGTGCGCGAATTGCCCCGCGACCCTATGTTCTGCCATGTATCAGGAAGCGCCGTGCAGCGGCCGGAGCCCTGAGACCGCCGGGCCTGGCGCCTCGGGCCCAGGAGACGTGATCGCACGATGAGCAATTTCGGCCGGAACCTGGCGCTGTGGGTGATCATCGCCCTCTTGCTCGTGGTTCTATTCAACTTGTTCCAGCCGGGCATGACCCGCAGCACGGCGACGCAGGAGGCCTATTCCGATTTCCTGACGCAAGTGAACCAGGGCCAGGTCCGCGACGTGGTCATCCAGGGCCGGCAGATCAGCGGCCAGCTGGCGGACGGCCGCAGCTTCGAGACCTACACGCCGGAAGACCCGAGCCTCGTCAGCCGCCTCACCGACAAGGGCGTTCGGGTGATCGCCAAACCGCAGGACGCGGACGTTAATCCGCTGCTGCATTACCTGCTCTCGTGGTTCCCGATGCTACTGCTGATTGGCGTCTGGGTGTTCTTCATGCGCCAGATGCAGTCAGGCGGCGGACGCGCGATGGGCTTCGGCAAGTCGCGGGCGCGCCTGCTGACCGAGAAGCAGGGGCGCGTGACGTTCGAGGACGTGGCCGGCATCGACGAAGCCAAGGGCGAGCTGCAGGAGATCGTCGAGTTCCTGCGCGACCCGCAGAAGTTCCAGCGCCTCGGCGGCAAAATCCCCAAAGGCGTGCTGCTGGTCGGGCCTCCGGGTACCGGCAAGACGCTGCTCGCGCGCGCCATCGCGGGCGAGGCGAACGTGCCGTTCTTCACCATCTCCGGCTCGGATTTCGTGGAGATGTTCGTGGGCGTCGGCGCGAGCCGGGTGCGCGACATGTTCGAGCAGGGCAAGAAGAACGCGCCCTGCATCATCTTCATCGACGAAATCGACGCAGTGGGGCGGCATCGCGGCGCAGGGCTCGGCGGCGGCAATGACGAACGCGAGCAGACGCTCAATCAGATGCTCGTCGAAATGGACGGGTTCGAGTCAAACGAGGGCGTGATCCTGATCGCCGCGACCAACCGCCCCGACGTGCTCGACCCCGCGTTGCTGCGCCCGGGCCGGTTCGACCGGCAAGTGGTGGTGCCGAACCCGGACGTGAACGGGCGCGAGAAGATTTTGCGCGTGCACATGCGGAAGGTGCCGCTCGCCTCCGACGTCGATCCCAAGGTGATCGCGCGCGGCACGCCCGGCTTCTCAGGCGCTGACCTGGCGAATCTGGTGAACGAGGCGGCCCTTTTGGCGGCGCGGATGGGCAAGCGCGTGGTGGCGATGCTCGAGTTCGAGAACGCCAAGGACAAGGTGATGATGGGCTCGGAGCGCCGCTCGCTTGTGATGAGCGAGGCGGAGAAGCGCATGACCGCCTATCACGAGGCGGGCCACGCGCTCTGTGCGATGCACGAGCCCGAGTGCGATCCGGTGCACAAGGCGACCATCATTCCGCGTGGGCGGGCGCTCGGGCTGGTGATGAGCCTGCCGGAGGGCGACCGCTACTCCAAGAGTAAGTCGAAGCTGCTCTCCGAGCTGACGATGGCGATGGGCGGGCGCGCGGCGGAGGAGATCATCTTCGGCCCCGACAAGGTCTCCAACGGCGCGGCCGGCGACATCAAGATGGCGACCGATCAGGCCCGGCGGATGATCACCGAATGGGGGATGAGCGAGAAGCTCGGCATGATCGCCTATGGCGACAACAGTCAGGAGGTGTTCCTGGGCCACTCGGTGACGCAGAACAAGAACGTCTCCGAGGCGACCGCGCGCGAGATCGACGCCGAGATCAAGGGCATCATCGACAGCGCCTATCAGAAAGCGCGGCATATCCTGACGGAGAACGTGGAGGAGCTGCATCGGCTGGCGCGCGGCCTGTTAGAGCACGAGACACTGACCGGCGACGAGATTCGCGCCGTGCTGCGCGGTGAGCCGGTGATCCGCAAGGTGGTGGACGAACCCGCGCCCGAGAACCGCCGCGCCTCAGTACCGACCACCGTACGCCCCGTGCCGGCGCCGCCGGCGGGCGGATTGGGACCCGCCGCCGCGCCGGGGTAGGGCCGCTTGCCATGGACAGGTGTTTTTGCCGTGCTGTCCAAGCGTCGGCGCATGGAGCTAGAAGTTGGCCGCCCGCACGCGTGATCGCGTCGTCGCGGGGCTTGTCCCCGCGATCCCGCGCAACGACCCTGCCGCACGCATCTTGCGTTGGATGCGCGGATCAGGCCCGCGCACGACGGTAAGAATGGCGCCTATGCCCGGCTCGTGGTGAGCAACTGATGCCGCAATGGGCCGGACTGGCGCTGGACCGGCCGCGCATCATGGGCATCCTGAACGTGACGCCGGACAGTTTCAGTGACGGCGGGCGCTACCCCGATGCGGCATCGGCGATTGCTGCGGGCTTGGCGATGCGCGTTGCCGGGGCGGACATCGTGGATGTGGGCGGCGAGAGCACCCGCCCCGGCGCGACGCCGGTCGCGCCCGAGGAAGAGCAGGCACGCGTGCTGCCGGTGATCCGCGCGCTGGCGCGCGAGGGCGTGCTTGTGTCGGCCGATACCCGCAACGCCGCGACCATGCGCGCCGCGCTCGACGCCGGTGCGCGCATCGTCAACGACGTCTCGGCGCTGGCGCATGATCCCCTCTCGGCGGACGTGCTGGCCGCATCGACCTGCGGCGTCGTGCTGATGCATATGCGTGGCACCCCGGCGACGATGCACCGGTTCGCCGAATACCATGATGTGGCGGGCGAGGTAGCGGCCGAGCTAACAGCGCGGGTCGCCTTCGCCGAGCGCGCAGGAATCGCGCGCGCCCGGATCGCGGTCGATCCCGGTTTCGGATTTGCCAAGCAGCCGGCGCAGTCGGTGGAACTGCTGCGCCGGCTCGGCGTGGTGGCGGCACTCGGCCTGCCGCTCGTCGTCGGACTGTCCCGCAAGGGATTTATCGGCCGGCTTGCGGATGAGCCGAAGGCCGCGGCAAGGGATGCCGGGTCGCTCGCCGCCGGCCTGTTCGCTCTGTCCCGGGGAGCGAGCATACTGCGCGTTCATGACGTGCCCGCCACACGGCGGGCGCTTAACGTCTGGCATATTCTCAATTCATGAAGGATTCTGCTTGGCTCTTCAGGGGCGTACCAACTACACGCTAGTCGCAACTGAAGGCGTAGCGGGCTGTTGCAGCAGATGATGGGAAAGCGCCGGCTGTTTGGGACCGACGGCATTCGGGGAACCGCCAACACCGACCCGATGACCGCCGAGACGGCGCTGCGGCTGGGTCAGGCCGCGGGGCTAATGTTCATGCGCGGTTCGCACCGCCACCGCGTCGTCATCGGCAAGGATACGCGGCTTTCGGGCTACATGATCGAGCCGGCGCTGACGGCCGGTTTCGTCGGCGCCGGAATGGACGTCACCCTGGTCGGGCCGCTGCCGACGCCGGCCATCGCCATGCTGACGCGCAGTTTGCGTGCCGATCTCGGCGTGATGATCTCGGCCTCGCACAACCCGTTTCAGGATAACGGCATCAAGCTGTTCGGCCCCGACGGCTTCAAGCTCTCCGACGAGACGGAGCTGCAAATCGAGACGCTGATGGGCTCCGATTTGTCGCGCCGGCTTGCGCGACCCGCGGAGCTCGGCCGCGCAGCCCGGCTCGAGGACGCGCCGGGCCGGTATATCGAGGCGGCCAAGCAGACCTTCCCGCGCGGGCTGAGCCTCGACGGGCTGAAGATCGTCGTCGATTGCGCACACGGCGCCGCCTACCGCGTCGCGCCGACCGTGCTTTGGGAACTGGGGGCGACCGTGGTGCCGCTCGGCGTCCAGCCCGACGGGTTCAACATCAACCGCGATTGCGGCTCGACCGCGCCGGAGCTGCTGTGCGCCCAGGTGGTCGAGCACAAGGCCGATCTCGGCATCGCGCTCGACGGCGACGCCGACCGCGTGCTGATCGCCGACGAACGCGGCCACCTGATCGACGGCGACCAGATCATCGCGCTGATCGCCCGCTCCTGGCTGCAAGCCGGCCGGCTGCGCGGCGGCGGCGTGGCGGCGACGGTGATGTCGAATCTCGGCCTGCAAAGGTTCCTGGAGGACGCCGGACTCGCGCTCGAGCGCACGCGGGTGGGGGACCGCTATGTGGCCGAACGGATGCGCGAGCTCGGCCTCAATGTCGGCGGCGAGCAATCGGGCCACTTGATCCTGTCGGACTATGCGACCACCGGCGACGGGCTGGTGGCGGCCCTGCAAGTGCTGGCGGTGCTGGTGGAGCAGGGCGGGCGCGCGAGCGAGGTGTGCCGCATCTTCTCTCCCTTCCCGCAGCTTTTGCGGAACGTGCGGTTCGCCGGGGAATCCCCCTTGGAGAGCGCGGCGGTGCAGGCGGCGGTCGCCGACGCCGAGGCGCGGCTCCACGGCGTCGGCCGGCTGGTGATCCGCGCGAGCGGCACCGAGCCGATGATCCGCGTCATGGCCGAGGCCGAGGACGAAGATCTGGTCAAGGAAGTCGTCGGCGCGCTCTGCGCGTTGCTCGAGGAGGCCGCGGGCGGCGGCGCCGCGCGACCGCACGCCGCATGAGCGGCGCCCCGCGCGGGCGCGTTCTGGCGATCGCCGGCTCCGACTCGGGCGGCGGGGCGGGAATCCAGGCGGACATCAAGACGATCACCGCGCTCGGCGGCTATGCCGCGACCGCGCTGACTGCGGTCACCGTGCAGGATACGACGGGCGTGCGCGGTGTGATCGCGCTCCCGCCCGAATTCGTCGCCGCGCAGATCGCGGTGGTGCTGGACGATATCGGCGCGGATGCGATCAAGACCGGGATGCTCGGCAACGCGGCGACGATGCAGGCGATCGCCGAGGTGCTGGCGCGGCCGGCGCAGCTGGGCGTGCCGGTGGTCGTCGATCCGGTGATGGTGGCGAAGGGCGGCGCGAGCCTCTTGCCCGAGGAGGCGCTGCCTTCGTTCCAGCGCCACATCCTGCCGTGCACGTTCCTGCTCACGCCGAACGTGCCGGAGGCCGAGGCGCTGTGCGGCGAGCGGATCGAGACCAAGGAGGCGATGCGCCAGGCGGCGGAGGCGCTGCTGACGCTCGGTGTCTCCGCCGTGTTGCTGAAGGGTGGGCATCTGCCGGGGCCGGACGTGACCGACATCCTGGCCACCTCGACCGGCACCGAGGCATTCACGGCGGCGCGGATCGACACGCGGCACACGCACGGCACCGGCTGCACCCTGGCGAGCGCGATCGCGACGGGGCTCGCCCAAGGCATGGGATTGCGCCCGGCGGTGCTGCGGGCGCGGGCCTATGTGCGCGCGGCGCTCGCCGCCGCACCGGGCCTCGGCGCAGGCCACGGGCCGCTCGGGCACACCGTCACCCTCGATCCCGCCCGGCTCGGCTCTTTTGAAGATTAGGGAATTCCCGGACGGCGGTTCTCACCCCGCCAGTCGCACCGGCAAGCTGGCCAGCCCGCGCAGCGTGTTGTTGTAGCGCCGCTTCGGCTCGCCGATGATCTCGATCGCACGCGCCCGCCGCGCCAGCGCCGTCAGCACAACCTCGCCCTCCATGCGCGCGAGCGCCGCGCCGACGCAGCCGTGGATCCCCGCGCCGAATGCGACGTGACCCGCATTGCGGCGCGTGATGTCGTACTCATCCGGGTTCTCCCACTGGCGCGGATCGCGGTTGGCGGCGCCGAGGAACATGAGCACCTTCGTGCCTTCCGGCAGCCACACGCCGCCGATCTCCACCTCGCGCGTCGTCGTGCGGAAGAAGGTCTGCACCGGGCTTTCGTAGCGCACCGCCTCTTCGAACGCGCCGCGCGCGAGCGCGGGGTCAGCGCGCAGACGCGCGAACTGCGCCGGAAAGCGCGCGAGGCAAAACAGCGCAGCGCCCAACCCGCTGACGGTGGTATCGACGCCCGCGGTCAGCACCGAGCGCACGACGAGCGGCGCCTCCTCATGCGTGAGTTCGCCCGCATCGGCCGCCGCATGGATCGCCGCGCCGAACCCAACGGGCGCTAGTGCCGCGCGCTGCGATTGCGCCTGCACCCATTCGATCACCGGCTCGGCGTCCTTCACCGCTTCCTCGAAGAAGGCGTTGCGCGGCCCGAAGGAGTTGAACACCATGTTGCCGTAGGGCAGCAGGTAGGACCGGTGCTCGCGCGGCATCCCCACCGCGTCGGGGAACACGGTCAGCGGATAGGCTTCGGCGAGGTCGCGCACTGCGTCAAACGTCCCTCGGCGCAGCAGCTCGTCGATCAGCGCCTCGGCCGCCTGCTCGAAATCCGCACGCAGCCGGCGCATTGCGGCGGCCGACAGCACGCGGTCGAGCACCTTGCGCGTGCGGTCGTGCAGCGGCGGGTCGGTTTCCAGAACAAGGCTCGGCAGGCGCCAGGGCTTCTCCTTCTTGAAATCGGCGAGCCCCACGCCGCGCGCCGATGAGAAGCTTTGCCAGTCGCTCAACACCGCCCGCACCTCGGCATAGCGGGCGACCCCGACGACGCCGTAGCGCGGCAGGCGCACCACCGGCCCCGCCTCGCGCAGCGCGCTGTGCATGGGGAATGGGTTCTCGAAGAACTCGGCCGAGAACGGGTCGATGTCGAGTTCAGGCAGGTCCATGACCATGCGTCCGGTCTCCCCGGCGGATGCTAGGGCCCCCCGCCTACCCCGGCCAGTGCGAACCCCGGTTGATTTGACCCTGCCCGGAGCGGCCCCTAGAACGGCCGGGCAAACGCCGTGTCGGGAAGACCCGCGCGCTCCCGGCGGAGGGGTGGCCGAGCGGCTGAAGGCGGCGGTTTGCTAAACCGTTGTACAGGGTAAACCTGTACCGGGGGTTCGAATCCCCCTCCCTCCGCCATTTCGGCGCCGTCGCCGTGGAGCGCCAGCCGGTGATCAGGCGCACCGCTTCGGCGTGGAGCGGGTCTATCTCCAGTTTCTTCTTGACCTTGGCGCCGCGTTGCTCGGCCTTGCCCTCAGCGGTCGTCCCTCCTTCCAGGCGAATTCACTCTGAATTTCCGGTTGCCGTAAAGAGCCATTCTGACTGAAATGGCGCAAATTAGAGTCGCCGGGTCGGCTCATAAAAACCATGTCGGCCGAGACCGTGTTCAGTCAGGACGACCTCGCGCGCCGGAAGGCGGCGAGCGAGATTCGCCGCGACCCGCTCAGCGGCCCCATCGACACCCGGATCGCGGGCGGCGGCGGGCACCTCCATCAAACGGCGTGCATAGACGGGATGTGCCGGGAGATCGCCGCCGGGCGCCGCAAGCTACTGGTCGAAATGACGACTGGCACCGGCAAGACCCGCACGGCGGCAGCCCTGCTCAAGCGCCTGTTCGAGGCCAATTGGGCCACGCGCGCCCTGTTTGTGGTCGATCGCAACACGCTCGCGATCCAGACCGAAGATGCTTTCGCCGAGCATTTGCCCCATCTGCCCTGTTACCGCGTGCCGCGCACCGGGCGGCGTTTCCAGGACGAGAAGCGCGTCACCACGAACACCAAGTCACATAGCAGGAGAGACCGATGCCGCTGAGCGCTGATCAACTCAGGAAGCTGGTAGCCGGAGACGCGGTCGCCATCCGCGGTAGGGCAACATTGGAGCCCGCAGGTGGACCGGGGGACAAAGTCTTCCCGCCGACCTACGCGGTGGACGACAAGAACAAGGAACCCGGCGCCAAGTATGCGTTCGAGATTCGCCGTATCGACGGGCAGGGCGTGAAGTGTGTGCTCATCGACTCGGTGCAGAGCCAGGCAAACCGGATGGAGGAGGCGCTTCAGGCGTTGTGGGCCGACAAGCAGATCGTACTTCCCGTCGTGAGCGTCGACTTCTCGTCGGTCGCGCCCGAGGTGGGGTGCGTCACGTCGCTCACGGCGCCTCACCGCATCGCCGACGCGCTCCTGCGCGACAGTCTGCTCGATGGCAAGCTCTTTCGGCTTTCGGACATCGGCAAGTCGTTCACGCACGCGAGCACCAGAAACGCGACCGCCCTGTTCAAGGTCTGCCCGACGGGGCTGGTCTTCGGCTTGTGGGACAGCACGGGGCCTAAGGGTGGCCTCGGCGCCAAGTTCCAGCGCGCGCTGGTCTCGGAGATCGTCGGTATCAACGCCGCCCCTGGGAGCAAGACTGAGAGCCGGATTGATCCCCTCAACATCCTCAAGAACGCCGCAGACATCTACATTGCGGCGGACGACAACGAGCGATGGACGACCGACATTAAGGAGGCGAAGAAGTACGAAGAGGACGACAAGGACCACAAGAAGGGTGACCCGATCAAATTCGGCAAAGAGGGCAAGCCCTCCGAGGTGAACCACGGCAACGTGACGCCGAGCATCGATTCGGTTGGCGGAGGCGTGACGATCGACGAGGCACGGCATACGGTGGTGCTCTCGCTCGCGTCGCTCCGACGCCTGGGGTTCACCACTGGAGCGGAAGAAGCCCGCACGGTGCTGGCTGCGCTCGGGTTGCTTGCCATATTCGCCGCGGAGAGCCGCGGACACGATCTGCGCTCCCGCTGCCTGCTCGTGCCAAAGGAGGGCTCCGCGCTGAAGCTCGAAGCGGTCGCCCGGGATGGCAGAACGACTCCCGTGGATCTCGACTTCGCCGGGGCCATCGCGCTCTACAACGAGGCAGTCGGCAAGCTCCCTGATGGCATCAAGTTCGACAAGCCTGCGGGCGAAGCACTCGCGGAGCTACAGCCCTCGCCAAAGCTCGCCTGCCTCGTGAGAAAGAGCCGCAAGCTTGCGGCAGCAGAGGCCGATGTCGGAGACGCGTGATGCTTGCGATCGAGGTCGAGCTCCTGTCGGGGCGCTATGCGGCGACCGCATATAACGATCGCGGACGCGCCGAGTGGCCGCCACACCCCGCACGCTTCTTCTCGGCGCTGGTCGCCGCGCTCCACGATCACGACGAGGTCGACCCGGCCGAGCGGGAAGCACTCCTGTGGCTCGAGCAGCAGAGCGCGCCGTCGTTGTGGGTCGATCCCGAATCGGAATCGAGAGTCGGGAGGCGGCGGGTGCATGACGTCTATGTACCAGTCAACGACGTCACGCTTGGGGAAGACGCCGGCTTGTCTCGCATAGAATGGGACCATGTATTCGCAAAGCAGAAGAACAAGGCGAAAGACAAGCTGGAACAAGCCTCTGCCAAGCTAAGGGAGGAGCTACAAAATAATCCGGACAGCGATGCATGCAAGAAAGCAAAGAAGGATGTCGAGAAAGCACAACGCGAACTCGCGAAGGATGGGTTCAGCGACGTGGATTTAGAAACTTCCGTCGCCCTGATGCCGGACCGCCGCACGCGTCAGGTGCGGACGTTCCCGGTCGTCATCCCTGAGACGCCGACTTTTGCGTTCCTATGGCGAGATGCGGATGCAACAGAGCATCGTGGTGCGCTTGAACGACTCTGTGCACGCGTGACCCGGCTCGGTCACTCCTCGTCGCTTGTGCGATGCAACGTCGCTGACCGCAATATCTCCCCGACGCTGGTCCCCAGCGATGAGGGCGATACCACCTTGCGGGTGATTGGACCCGGTCAGCTTGAGCGGCTCGAGCGCGCCTTCGCTTACCATCGTGGCGTCGAAAACCGTGTGCTGCCAGCGCGTCCTCAGCGCTACCGCTCCGCATCCGAGGTCGCCGCCGCGACCGCACACGCCGAGAGCATCTTTTCCACCGACTGGGTCATCTTTGAGCGCGTCGGCGGATCGCGGCCGGTTTCCTCTCGATCTACGGATCTCGCACGGGCGCTGCGCTGCGCGCTGCTCGAACAGCACGGCGACCAAAGTCTGCCGGCGACGCTCTCGGGTCGCGCCGAGAGCGGTCCGACCGAGCAACCGCACGTCGCGTTCGTGCCGCTGCCGTTCGTCGGACACGAGCACGCCGACGGCGCGATCATGGGCTGCGCGTTGGTGCTGCCTCGCCAGCTTCCGACCCGCGACCGCGAAATCCTGTTTCGCCTCATCGCGAATTGGGAGAAGGAGCGCTCCGACCAGCGCGGCAACCTGACACTTGCGGGTGGAACACTTCCGCCCTTCATCGTTCGTCGTGTGGACGTGTCGGCGAAGGAGGCGCTCGACCCCATGAGATGGTGCCGCGCTTCCACGCGGTTCATCACCGCGACGCCAATCGCCCTGGACAGAAATCCCGGTAACCTCCGCAGCAACCGGGATGACACTGCACGTAAGGCCGCTCTGGAAGCGCAGCGCAGCATCAGTGACGCGTGCCGACGTGTCGTCGGCATCCGCCCGGTCTCGGTCGCGGTGTCGCTCGCACCGCTGCTTCCCGGCGCGCAGCATGTTCGCGACTTCTTGCCATGGCCCGGCCGCCCGGCGCGTACGGCACGCGTACGGGTCCATGCCGACATCCGCTTTGAAGAACGCGTGCGTGGCCCGCTCCTGCTTGGCGCTGGGCGTTACTTCGGCCTTGGGCTCTGTCTGCCCGTGGGGGACCGATGACGCTCACACCTGCTAACTTCGGCGCCTTCCACGCCGCCATTCACGATGGCAAGCAGCCCTTCGGCTGGCAGCAGCGCCTGCTCGAACAGATCGTCCGAGACAAGCGCTGGCCGCGGGTGCTCGACCTCCCGACCGGCGCCGGCAAGACCACGTGCATCGACATCGCCCTCTTCGCGCTTGCGCTCGACGCAGACAACGAAGCAACGGATCGCTGGTGCCCGCGTCGGATCGCGATGGTCGTGGACCGGCGTATCGTGGTCGATCAGGTCGCCGAGCGCGGTCGAGCGCTTTTGCGCACATTGCTGTCGAGCACTGACGCGGTCGTCATCGAAGTCGCCAATCGGTTGCGCTCCCTGGCCCGGACGGGTGAGGAGCCACTCGGCGTGTTCACGCTTCGTGGCGGGATACCCAAGGATGACGGTTGGGCACGCACGCCTGACCAGCCGCTCATCATTGCGTCGACCGTCGATCAGGTTGGATCGCGGATGCTCATGCAGGGCTATGGCGTGAGCCAAGGCATGAGGCCGGTACATGCTGGTCTTCTGGCTAACGACACGCTGCTCCTCCTCGACGAGGTGCATCTCTCTGAGCCGTTCCGGCAGACGCTCGACCGGCTCGCGCGCCTCCGTGAGCGATTCTCCGAGAACGGCGTGAAGACACGGTTCTCCCACGCGTTCCTGTCCGCGACGCCGGGGGCTGGGACGGAGCCACCCTTCGCATTGCTCGACGAAGAGAAGAAGCTCGATTCGCCGCTCGGCCCCCGCCTCCACGCGTGCAAGCCCGCGCGCCTCGTCGAGGTGGAAGATCGGAGCGCACTGGAGGAGGAGTGCGTCGAGCAGGCGAGGGGCTTGCTTGCGCGGCACAGGACGGTCGCGGTGGTGGTCAACCGCGTCGCAAGCGCGAACGTGATCGCACGTCGGCTCACCGAATCTCTCCGGAGCGATGCGATCGTCACCCTGCTCACTGGCCGCATGCGCCCGCTCGACCGTGACGATGTGCTGCGCGAGCTGCGGTCCGCCGTCCAGACAGGCCGAAAGCGAAGCGATGACCTTCCCAAGCGTGTTATTGTTGGCACCCAGTGTATCGAGGCGGGCGCGGACTTCGACTTCGACGCTCTCGTCACGGAGGCCGCGAGCCTCGACAGCCTGCGGCAACGCTTCGGCCGCGTCGATCGACTCGGTACCTACAAGAACGCCGAAGGCGTCGTCGTTTACGACAACTGCAGGAAGTTGAAAGAGGAGCTCAAGCGACGGGGAGAGAAGCCCTCGCTGGCGGACGACGATCCAATCTATGGCAAAGCGCTCGGCGAAACCGCCAAGTGGCTCAAAGAACAAGAGAAGGAGCGACCGAAGAAGCTGAAGGAGGAGTTGAGGAAGCTCAAAGATGAGGCCATGAAACTCAAGGGAGAGGCGAAGCAGAAGGCCGAAGAGCAACTGGCCAGAAGGGCGCAAGTTGATTTCGGCGTCCTCGCGCTTGAGGTGCCGACTGGCAATGATCTGACGAAGCTGCTCGCACCCAAGCCGGATGCGCCGACGCTACTTCCGGCGTATCTCGACTTGTGGGCGCAGACCTCACCTGCGCCGAGCCAGGTCCCCGATGTGAGCCTTTGGCTGCATGGCCCAAGCTCCGGCCCAGCCGATGTCCAGGTTATCTGGCGCGCCGATCTCTCCGAGGACGTGCTTCGGCGGGGAGACCTCGACGCGGCGACGGCCATTGTCACGGCGGTTCGCCCCTCGAGCCTTGAAGCGTTGTCGCTGCCGTTTGCAACCGCGCGTGCCTGGATCGCAGGGCAGCCGGTCCGTGATTTTGGAGACACGGAGGGAGCAGCACTCGACGAGAACGAGGATCCGACGCCGTCCGGGCGATGTGCGCTTCGCTGGCGAGGCGACGAGAGCGAGATCGTCGTGGCGACGACGCTGAAGCCCGGCGACACGATCGTCGTGCCTGCGAGCTACGGCGGCATCCGCAGCGGCTGCTTCGACGCCACCTCGACCGATCCCGCTACAGACCGCGCAGAGCAGGCCAATCTCCTCGCACGCGCGCGGCCGGTGCTACGACTGCATCCAGCCGTTACCGATGGGCTCGAGGTCTCCCTGCCGCTCGACGAACCCGAGGAGGTTCGCGACTCTCTGGGCCGCCTCGCGTCTAATGGCGATTGGCCAGCGTGGAAGCGCTTGTGGGCACAGAAGCTCGCCAAGGGGCGCAACTCGTTTGTTGTGCCTGGGGACCCCTCCTGGACGGTGATCGAAGCAAGGCGAGTGCCGCTGACCGAACTCCGGACCGTCGTCCAGTCCGAAGAGACGCTTGAAGATGGCGTTGAGTTGACGACGGATGGCGATGATTCGTTCTGCGCAGGGCGAGCCGTCTCGCTATCCGAGCACAGCGCCGACGTGGAGACGTTTGCGCGAGAGTATGCGACGCGCTGTGGACTTGG